>VFQP010000113.1_pt1 | contig 227636 bp, 229 predicted proteins | sample 3512351 | NCBI WGS metagenome assembly VFQP01 (sample SAMN10412372, study PRJNA504923) | tailings metagenome | isolation source: Relicate 1 Philex TSF1 revegetated site | place: Philippines: Tuba, Benguet | collected 2017-08-29 | reverse complement strand
CAGGACGTGCTGTTCTTCGTCGACAACATCTTCCGCTTCACCCAGGCGGGTTCGGAAGTGTCGGCGCTGCTCGGCCGCATTCCCTCGGCGGTGGGTTACCAGCCGACGCTGTCGACCGACATGGGCAACCTGCAGGAACGCATCACCTCGACCACCAAGGGCTCGATCACCTCGGTGCAGGCGATCTACGTTCCCGCGGACGACCTTACCGACCCTGCCCCGGCAACCTCGTTCGCGCACCTCGACGCGACGACCACGCTGAGCCGCGCGATTTCGGAGCTGGGCATCTATCCGGCGGTCGATCCCCTCGATTCGACCAGCCGCGTGCTCGAACCGCGTGTCGTCGGCCAGGAGCACTACGAGACCGCCCGCCGCGTCCAGGAGACGCTGCAGAAGTACAAGTCGCTGCAGGACATCATCGCCATTCTCGGGATGGACGAGCTGTCGGAAGAGGACAAGCTGACCGTCGCCCGCGCGCGCAAGATCCAGCGCTTCCTTTCGCAGCCGTTCCACGTCGCCGAGGTGTTCACCAACATCCCGGGCAAGTTCGTGCAGCTCGAGGACACCGTCCGTTCGTTCAAGGCGGTGGTCGACGGCGAATACGACCACCTGCCCGAAGCTGCCTTCTACATGGTCGGCGGCATCGAGGACGCGGTCGCCAAGGCCAAGAAGCTGGCCGAGGACGCCTGATCCATGGCACTGCATTTCGAACTCGTGACCCCCGCCCGGCTCGTCCGCAGCGAGGAGGTCCACATGGTGGTCGTCCCCGGCACGGAGGGCGAGTTCGGCGTGCTCGAGGGCCACGCACCCTTCATGTCCACGATCCGCGACGGCGCGGTGCAGGTGTTCAAGACCGAGAACGCCCAGCCCGAGCTGATAGAGGTCCGTGGCGGCTTCGCCGAAGTGAGCGAGAAAGGCCTCACCGTCCTCGCCGAACACGTCGAGGGCTGAGTTTGAAGGCGGTCCCGGCAGAGAAAGCAGGCCGTTCCCCCCCCACACACACTGCTGGGCGGCTTTGTCTCCTGATCCTCGCGTCGCTGCCAGTACTTTTCGCTCTACAAACCTGGCAGACCGAATATCGCTTCGACCCGGTGCGGCACTTCTCGTTGCCCGTGCTTGTCGGCGAGATACTGGTCATCGTGCTGGCGATTGTCGGCGGATACCGCGTTCGGTCCGCACTGACCAAGGTCCACCATACCGATCTGCTCCTCGTCGGCGCATGGTTCGTTTGCGCGCTTACCACCTCTATCTTTGCAGTTCGTGAGCCATCGATAGCGCTGTTTTACCTGGCAACTACAGTAATTCATTTCCTGTTCGGCTTTGCGATCTGGGAACGACTGTCTGCAGACTGGGCTCGCTTTGCCAGACCGCTGCTGATCGCGAGCGCGGTCGGCGCGTTCGCGTACACGCTATGCGTATACGGGCTGGCGCTATCGGTCAGGAACGATCCTAACTTCGATTTTCTGCACTTCGGACCCGGGGTGTCAAACGTTAGGCAACTGGGATATTACGGTCTTGTTCTGACTGGCCTATCCGCCGGGTTGCTTGCAACTAGTGAGCAGCGGCGAAGGCCAAGCTTCTTTATAATGGTGACAGCAGGGTTTGTGCTGATAGCCTGGAGCGGCGGACGTGCCGCTTTCGTAGCTGGAATCCTTGCGGCGGGCATCTGCGTGGCGCTCCAACCGTCTGCCAACCGACGCTCAGTGATGTGGTGGCTCGTCACCTCCTGGCTATTGGCTGCGTTGCTGTCGATGTTATTCGTCCCGAATCCAGTATGGGGTATTGTCCGAATTATCGCGAACTCAGTTCCGCTCGACGCGAATCTCAACACCTTCACTTCAAATCGGCTCGACATATGGGTGGAAACGATCGATAGGATACGCCATCGACCGTTGCTCGGGCATGGCGAAGGCCAGTTCCGATTGTCAGTCATTTCGGCCGGTAACTACTTCAATCATCCTCACAACTGGCTGTTGCAGTTTCTCTATCAATGGGGATTCGTTGGAACTGGCCTGCTGCTGGCTTTCCTCGCCCGCAGGCTGGCATCGGTCCGAAAAGCTGTTGAGGAGCGCCCAGGGGTCGCGATTCCGGCGCTGGGACTAATCGTCGGTTTGACCGCGATGGCAACACTTGATGGTGCCTTCTTCTATGTATATCCGGTCATGTGCCTTGTACTCGCGGTAGCGGCGCTTGCGGCGCGACCCCAATCTCCGCCGGAAAAGATTCAAATGTAGGGTCCCTATGGGCCGCCCTTTTCGTATCGACCAAGCGCCTCTCCCCTCTGCGAAAGGGCTTGCGCCGCGCCGCCGACGCGGCAAGACTGCTTCCCACCAAATCCTTGGGAAGGGACGCCCTCGACATGACATTCACCTCGCGCCGCGCGCTGGCGGCATCGCTGGCTTTGATCGCGCTTCCGGCCTTGCCGCTGGCGGCCCAACAGACAGGAACGACCGTGCCACCGACAGCCGCAGAAGCCGAGGCCGATCCCTTCATTTGGCTCGAAGATGCCTATGGCGACGAGGCGCTTGCCTGGGTCCGAGCCGAAAACGAGAAGACGCTCGCAGCGCTGTCGACCGATCCGCGGTTCGAGGGACTCAAGGCCGAAGCGCTCGCCATCCTTGACGCGACCGACCGCATTCCCGGCGTCAGCTTCAGCCCGCATGGCCTGATCAACTTCTGGCAGGATGCGAGCAATCCCAAGGGGCTGCTGCGGCGCACCACGCTGGAAAGCTATCGTACCGATAATCCCGTCTGGGAGACCATCCTCGATGTCGATGCGCTGGCCCGTGCCGAAGGCAAGGAATGGGTGTTCAGCGGTTTCCAGTGCCTGCCGCCCAATGGCAAGCGCTGCCTCGTCTCGCTGTCCGATGGCGGCAAGGACGCAAGCACGATCCGCGAATTCGACCTCGACACGATGAGTTTCGTCGAAGGCGGTTTCTTCCTACCGGAGAGTCAGGGCGGCGCGAGCTGGGTCGATGCCGATACGCTGATCGTCGGGCGCGATTTCGGCGCCGATACCGTTACCGAGAGCTTCTACCCCTTCACCGCGCGCGAGTGGAAGCGCGGCACGCCGCTGGAGAGCGCGCCCGAGCTGTTCCGCGGTGACGCGAACGACGTGTCCGCCGGGGTCTACCTGCTCCGCGACGCGGCCAGCACCATTCACGCCCGCATGGCTTATCGCGGCCTGTCGTTCCACGAGCGCGCCTATTACGTGTGGCACAACGAACAGTGGCTCGAACTGGACCTGCCGAAAAAGGCCGCGCCCTACGGGATCGTCGATGGCCAGATGCTGTTCACCACCGATGTCGACTGGACCGTTGGCGGCACCACTTTCCCTGCGGATTCGCTGGTTGCAGCCGATCTCGAGGCATGGAAGGCCAACCCCAACGGCGCGCCCAAGTCACTGGTGTGGGCTCCGGGCGAGCGCCAGACCAAGCAGGGCGGCGCGATCACAGCCAGCAGCCTCTACGTCAACCTGCTCGACAACGTGCGCGGCAAGGTCCTGAAATTCGACTATGAGGGCGGACGGTGGGTCACCACCGAGGTTGCCCTGCCCGAGAACGCGACCGTTGGCGTCGCCGCGGCATCGAATCAGACCGAGGAGATCATGTTCTCCTTCACCGACTTCCTCAATCCTTCCACGCTCTACTACTCGGCCGACGGCTCCAGCCCGCAGGTCATCAAGACCAGCCCCGCCCGGTTCGACGCCGCCGGGGCCGAGGTTCAGCAGTTCGAGGCGACGAGCGCGGACGGGACGAAGATCCCCTACTTCGTGGTCAAGCCGCGCGGGATGGCGATGGACGGCAGCACCGCCACGTTGATGACCGGTTATGGCGGGTTCCAGGTGCCGCGCCTGCCCGGCTACCTCGGCTCGACCGGCAAGCTGTGGCTCGAGAACGGCGGGGCATACGTGCTCGCCAATATGCGCGGCGGCGGCGAATTCGGTCCGATGTGGCACCAGACCGCGATCCGCGAGAACAAGCAGCGCACCTGGGATGATTTCATCGCGGTTGGCGACGACCTGGTGAAGCGTGGACTGACCAGCCCCGAGCATCTGGGCATCATGGGCGGCAGCCAGGGCGGCCTGCTGGTCGGCACAGCGTTCACCCAGCGGCCCGACCTGTTCAACGCAGCGGTGGTCCAGATCCCGCTGTTCGATATGCTGCGCTATCATGTGATCGGGCGCGGAGCCTCGTGGATCGGCGAATACGGCGACCCGCGCATTCCCGAACAGCGCGCCTGGATCGAGCCCTATTCGCCCTACCAGAAGCTCACGCCCGGCAAGACCTTCCCCAAGGTCATGTACGTCACCTCGACCGCCGACGACCGCACGCACCCCTCGCACGGACGCAAGGCCGCGGCGCGCATGGCGGCGAACGGTCAGCCCTATCTCTACTACGAGGACATGACCGGAGGACACTCGGGCGGGGTCGACAACGAACAGCGGGCCCGGCTGCTGGCTCTGCAATACGTCTATCTGATGCAGCAATTGATGGACGACAACGGCGGGGGTTGACCCCCGCCGTCAGACTCCCGGAACGCCTCGTCGCAGACACGGTGCGGCTCGTATCAACAGCGAGCCGTTAACCACGCGCAACAAGCTGTCGTTAACGATTTCAGCCAATTCTGGGAATGCAGGGGGGTTTCAATCAAGGAGCACGCCCCCATGCGCCATCCACCTGACAGAACGAGCGAAAGCCGGCTGATCCGGGCCGGTCTTCCGACAAACCACAACATTCATTGGTCGCTCTCCCGCAAGGAAGACGTCGTGCGCGCGGTGCGCGACAAGCTGATCAGCTTCGACGAAGCGCGCTGGCGTTATCTGCTCAGCCGTCGCGAGTACGAAAGTTGGGAACGCAGCGTCGATCGCGGGAAGAAAGAACACCGGTCACTGGAACTGAGTTGAGCTTCGCACCTGCAAGACCCGGGAACCCTGGTCCCGGTCTCGCACCCGGCAAGTCCGCCCGCTTTCACCGCCGCCCCTTGCCCCCTGTTAGGGTCCGCACGTGAATGCCGGGCGGCTTGTCCGCCCCGATCCGCCATACCGGGCGCTGGTCCGTCCGCCCCTCCAGCCACTCCCGTATCCAGCCATCCCCCCTTCGTCACCCCAGCGAAAGCTGGGGTCGTTGTCATCCAGCGCTACCCCGCCGGCCGACCCCAGCTTTCGCTGGGGTGACGAAAAGGGGAGCTGCGGACGAGAGGCGGGCTGGCGCGTTTGCCACGTTCATTTCTTCTCCCCCTTCTTCCGCTTCATCGTGTCGTGGAAGCGGTCGGCCCAGCCCGGTTTGACCAGCTGTTCGGCGCGGACCATGCGCAACTCGCCATCGGCCACGTCGCGGCTGACCGCGCTGCCCGCCGCCACGATCGCGTCGGCGCCAATCTTGACCGGGGCGATCAACGCACTGTTGGAGCCGATGAAAGCGCGCGGGCCGATCATGGTCTTGTACTTGAAATAGCCATCGTAATTGCAGGTGATGGTGCCCGCGCCGATGTTCGCGCCCGCACCGACCTCGGCATCGCCGATGTAGCTCAGGTGATTGGCCTTGGCCCCCTCACCCAGCGTCGCCGCCTTGACCTCGACGAAGTTGCCCACCTTGGCCTTCGCCTCCAGCACCGCGCCGGGGCGCAGGCGCGCGTAAGGTCCGACCTCGCAATTTTCGCCCACGGTTGCGCCTTCCAGATGGCTGAAGGCGCGAATGCGCGCGCCGCTCGCCACCGATACGCCGGGGCCGAACACGACGTGCGGTTCCACAGTGACATCGGCCGCGAGCCGGGTGTCGTAGCTGAAAAACACCGTTTCCGGTGCCTTCAGGGTCACGCCCCCTTCCATCGCCTCCTCGCGCTTGAGATCCTGCCACTGCGCTTCGGCACGTGCGAGTTCGGCGCGGCTGTTGATCCCCTGGACCTCACCCTCGCCGGTCTCGACAAACGCGCTCGCCCGCCCGTCGCCCAGGGCGGTCATCACTATGTCGGGCAGGTAGTACTCGCTGGCGGCATTATGGTTGCCGATGCGAGCCAGCAACGCGAACAGGTCCGCCGCACGCACCGCCATCATGCCCGAGTTGCACAGGTCCACCGCCCGCTCGGCCTCGCTAGCGTCCTTGAATTCGACCATCTTTGTGACGGTGCGCCCGTCCTCACTGATGACGCGGCCATAGGCTGCGGGGTCGGCAGCACGGAATGCCAGCACGACGCTGGCGGGTGCGTCATGCTCGTGCAGGCGGTCGAGCATCCGGCGCATGGTCGCCGCCCTGACGAACGGCACGTCGCCATAGAGCACGAGCACGTCGCCCGCGAACCCCTCCAGCGCGGCCTCGGCCTGCTGGACGGCGTGGCCGGTGCCGAGTTGCGGCTCCTGTAACGCGATAGTGCAGCGCTCGCCCACGGCCGCCTCGATCTGCTCGCGTCCGTGCCCGGCCACCACCACCGTGCGTGACGGACCCAGTTCGTCGACGCTGGCCATTAGATGTTCCAGCATCGCCCGTCCGGCGATCGGGTGGAGGACCTTGTGCAGGCCCGATTTCATGCGGGTGCCCTTGCCCGCGGCGAGGATGACGGCGGCAAAATCTCTCATGACGGTGGCATTGCCATCATTTGCTTGCGACTTGAAGAAACATCCGTCAGGCCCGCGACCACATGGCGCAATTTCCCTTCGACATCGTCGGCTTCGACCTCGACGGAACCCTTCTCGAAACCCACCGCGATCTCGGCACCGCGGTCAACCATGCGCTGGCGCTCGGCGGGTTCGCTAGCGTCGCGGTGGACAGCGCCAAGGACCTGATCGGCGGCGGGGCCAAGATCATGCTCCAGCGCGCTATCGAGGCGCAGGGCGGCGTCGACGAGGCGCGCTTTCGCGAACTCTACAAGGAAATGCTCGCCTTCTACGGCCAGAACTACGCGGTCCACACCCGCCCCTATCCCGGCGCGATCGAGGTGCTGGACGAGCTCGCTGCGTGCGGCGTGCGGCTGGCGGTCATCACCAACAAGTTCGAGGAATTTGCACGCGGCGTGCTCGCCAGCCTCGACCTGCTCGACCGGTTCGACTGCGTGATCGGCGGCGACACGATGGGCAAGGGCCGCGCCAAGCCCGCGCCCGACCCCATCCTCAAAGCGCGTGAGGCCTGCGGCGGAGGGAGCTTCGTCTATGTCGGCGACAGCACCTACGATATGCGCGCCGCCCGCGCCGCCGGGGTGCCGGTGGTCGCGGCCTGCTATGGCTATTGCGATGCCAGCCCCGAGGAACTCTGCGCAGACGCGATCATTGATTCGCTGCGTGATTTGATCCCGGTCCTCGAAACACTGTAGAAGCACTCGACCCTACGGAATCCGATGCTGGCGAAAGCGCGGTTGCAACGCGGGCGCGCATCTGCCAACCGGCTCGCAGATTGACGCTAACGTAAGGCCGCGTGGCCCTGAGCCCCGGTTCGAGAGGAGACTCCTATGACCATTTCGTTCAAGGACAAGGTTGCCATCGTCACCGGTGCAGGCGGCGGACTGGGCCGCGAATACGCACTCGAACTGGCGCGGCGCGGGGCCAAGGTGGTGGTCAACGACCTGGGCGGATCGCGCGATGGCACCGGCCATTCGGACGCTGCGCTCAAGGTGGTCGAGGAAATCGAGCGCGCGGGCGGCGAGGCGATCAGCAACGGTTCCTCGGTCACCGAATTTGACCAGATGGAAAAGATGGTCGCCGACGCGAAGCAGAAGTGGGGTGGCGTCCACGTCCTCATCAACAACGCGGGCGTGCTGCGCGATAAGACCTTCGCCAAGATGACCCCCGAAGACTTCGAATTCGTCGTCAAGGTCCACCTTACCGGCAGCGCTTTTGCTACCAAGGCGGTGTGGGAAACCATGCGCGAGCAGGCCTATGGCCGCATCCTGATGACCGCGAGCAGCACCGGCCTGTTCGGCAACTTCGGCCAGGCGAACTATGGCGCGGCCAAGCTGGGCCTCGCGGGCCTGACCAAGACGCTCCAGCTCGAGGGCGCGAAGTACAACATCCGGGTCAATACGCTCAGCCCCGTTGCGGGCACGCGCATGACCGAAGACCTGTTCCCCGAAGAAGCGTTCAAGCTCTTCGACCCGGTCAATGTGGTGCCCGCGGCGCTGTTCCTGGTGAGCGAGGATTCGCCCAGCAACGCCATCGTGGGCGCGGGCGCGGGTGGTTTCCACTCCTCATGGACCGTCATGAACGACGCCGTGTGGCTGCCCGAGGAGGAGCGAACGGTGGAAGGCTTCGCCGCGCGCTGGGGCGACATTTCCGACTTCTCGAACCTCGTCGCCCCTCAGTCTGGCAGTGAGCAGAGCGGCAACATCCTCAAGGCTATGCAGAAAGTCACCGGCCAGGGGCCGTCCTCCGCGCGGGGCTGATCTTGCGAGCGCGGCGTATATCCCGGATATACGCCGCGCAAGAAGCTCGACCAGCTGCTCGTGAGCGTGCTGACGCTGGATTTCGGCGAGTCGGAAATTGCGTGCTATCGGCGCATCGTAGAAGCCAATGCCTTCTCCCGCCGCAAGGTCGCCGATCGGATGACCGCCGCGACGGCTCTTTCCCACGATCTCACGCTCGTCACCCTCAACGGCCGCGATTTTCGCGATGTGCCGGATCTTAAGCTGATCGAGTAGGAGCGACCAGCTTAGCCCCCCTACCCCTCGACCGCCTTCACCAGCCGCCGTTCGATCGGGGCGAGCACGCCGGCCAGTTCGTGGCCGCGTTTCAGTACCTGGCCATGCTCGCCAAACAAAGTCCACATTCCTTGCCGCGCGCGCAGCGAGGGGCGTTTCTCGATCCGGGCCTGGGGGCGTTCGGCGGCACGGCGGAAGGCGGCGAAGGCGGCAGCATCGCGAGTGAAGTCCATGGCGTAGTCGCGCCACTGGCCGGCGGCGACCATCCTGCCGTAGAGGTCGAGGATGCGGTTCAATTCGTCGCGGGCGAAGCCGATCTGCTCGAGGCGACGTCCGGGAAAGGCAACGACGGTGCCGGAAAGCCCGGCACCGAAAATATCGCTCATCAGCTCTTGGTCCCGCTACGCTTCGCGCGAACGGGGGTGTTCGCGGCACGCAGGTCGGCGATTTCGGCGCGGAGCGCAGCGAGCTCGCTCTCGAGCTTCTCGATGCAATCGCGGCCCGGACCGGAAGCGCATGGATCGTCACATGGCGTGCCGTAGGGGATGAATTCCTTGATCCAGTCTTCCGCTGGAACCAGCGTGGAGCGCGCCTTCAACCCGATCATAGTCGCCCCTTCGGGCACATCATCGGTGACCACCGCATTGGCCCCGACACGAGCGCGCCGACCGACGGTGATCGGACCTATGATCTGCGCACCCGAACCGATGATGACGTTGTCCTCGATGGTCGGATGGCGCTTGCCTCCGACGCCATTGGTCGGGTTGGTGCCGCCCAGCGTGACGCACTGATAAATGGTGACGTCGTCGCCGATCTCCACCGTCTCTCCGATCACGGTGAAGCCGTGGTCGATGAACAGGTTGCGCCCGATCGTGGCGCCGGGATGGATGTCGATTGCAGTCAGAAAGCGGCTGAAATGGTTCACGAACCGAGCGAGGAAATAGAGCTTCGCCTCGTACAGCCAATGCGCCACTCGGTGCAGGCCGAGTGCGAGGACGCCGGGGTAGAGCAGAATTTCCCACCGCGAACGCGGCGCAGGATCGCGCGCGCGAACGGAGTCGAGATAGGCGATCAAGCGCTCGAACATGGCCCGCGATTCTCCCACTTTCACCCGGTCAAAGCAAGCGCCCCTGCTCCGGCCCCCGGATCGCTTCCAGCGCGTCGCGCCAGATCGACTGCGTCGCCGGCACCTTGCGCTCCATGCTCAGGCGATCGATCGTCTCTACCAGACGTTCGATCCCGGCGAAGCTGCGCTCGGTGCGCGGCACGAGATAGGTAAGCGCACCTTCGCCCAGCGCAAGCCCGCGCTCCTCGGCGTGGGCCTCGATCAGCCCGGCGACCATCTCGTCGTCCGGGTCGCCGATCTCGAGTTGCAGCGCCGCCCCCATGCGCGAAGCGAGGTCGGGCAAGGCGATGTTCCACGGCGCGCCGTCGATCACCAGCAACAGCGCGCGACCCTGCTCCTGCGCGCGGTTCCAGCGGTGGAACAGGTCCGTCTCGTCGATCGCGTCGGCACCATCGACCGCCTCGCCCCTGCCCGTCCCGGCGAACCATCGCGCGAGCAGCGACTTGCCTGAGCGAGCAGCACCGGTGAGCACGGCGGTGCGGAAAGGCCAGTTTTCCGGTTGGCCCAACGCCTCGATCGCGCGGGCATTGGCATTGCCGACGACGATTCGCCGCGAATCGGCCTCGCGGCGCTGGGCGAGGGGCAGGACGATCTGCGACACTGGGAGCCTTCGCCCCTAGCGCCGTATCGAGAGCGCGTTGCTGCCCTGCGTCACGGTAAAGCCGCGCGCGCGCAGCGCCCCCGCTAGCTGGTCGAGACTGCCGCCATAGCTGACCGACATCACCGATGTGCCGCCGATGCCTACGCTGGTGGTGGCCGCGCCGCGCACGCCAGGGGTTCCGCGCACCGTGACCAGCGCGGCATCGAACGCGGCCGAATCCGGTGTGGCGAATTGAACGACATAGCTGGAAACCACTGCCGGGGCTGGCGTGGCGTCGGTCGTTCCCGACCCCGTAGCAGCGGCATCGCCAGCCGCCGCCGCAGTGCGCTCGGCCCGCTCCTGCGCCTCGGCCTGACGTCCGATTTCGAGCAACCGCTCGATCGCCGGGTCGATAGCCGGAACGCCGAGGCTTAGCGTCGGATCCGGGGTGAGCTTTCCTTCGGCCAGCGCATTTTCGAACACGCCATTGAACCGCACCACCGCCTGTTGCAGCATTCGTGGCAATTGCTCGGCACTGGGCGCGGTCAGCACGAAGCTGTCGAGGTAGGTATTCGACGGGCCGTAACGCGCGGTGAAAGTACCGCGCACCGGCCCGCCGGGATATTCGTAGTCGAGCTGCGCGATCGGCACGAGCACGTCCGCCGCACCGAACTGGTCGAGGATGTTGCGCCACCAGGTGCGGCTGCGACGCCCGGTCTGGCCATAAGTGAGCAACAGCGAATCGCCGCCAGCGCCCGAAGGGCGGACATAATCGATCCGGCTCGCCCCGGCCTGGTATTCGGCCCAGGCGCGCTGCCACGGATTGCGCATCTCGTAAACCAGCTCGGTGCCTCCGGTCATCGTCACCGGGACCAGCAGCATCGGCGCGGATCGGCGCGCCTGCCCATCACGCCCGAGCAATCCGCCTGCGCGCGCCCGGTCGAACACGACACCGAGAGTGGCAATGTAGCGACGCGGCCCGACCTGTTCACGCTGGATCACCACCGCCGTGACCATCGACTGCAACTGGCCGTCGGCGATCGCCGGTCCGCCGATGCTGGTCCACGCCTTCTTCTGCGCCTCCAGCCAGCCTTTGCTGCGCGCATCCTCGGCACTTGTGCCGTGCACGTCGACGCTCACGTCCATCACCTCGATGTCGCTGCTGCTCATGACCGGAGCGATACCGCGATCGCCCTCGACCTGCGCCACCAGCGCGCGAGTGGCCAGCAGGACGAGCGTCAGCGCGAGGGCGGCAAGCCCCCAGGCGAGAATGCGGCGGTTCGGCGGGAAAGGGTGTATGGCTTGGGGCATCGGGGAAAACTGGCGGCCTTTTGCCCAATCGGGCATGGAAATCCAAGCGCGAAACACTAAAGGCTGTGCCCATGTCCGGGGATGAACAGGCCACCGATAGTTATACCTACGCCAAGGCGGGGGTTTCCATCGACGCGGGAAATGCGCTGGTGAAGGCGATCGGCCCGCTGGTCAAGGCGACCCGTCGCCCCGGTGCCGACGGCGAGATTGGCGGCTTCGGCGGATTCTTCGACCCACGCGCTGCCGGATATGCCGATCCGCTGCTGGTTGCGGCTAACGACGGCGTCGGCACCAAGCTCAAGCTGGCCATCGATAGCGGACGACACGACACGGTTGGGATCGACCTGGTCGCGATGTGCGTCAACGACCTGATCGTGCAGGGCGCGGAGCCGCTGTTCTTCCTCGACTATTTCGCCACCGGCAAGCTGGAGACGGGCGTCGCGGAGCGCGTCATCGCGGGGATCGCCGAGGGCTGCAAGCAGGCCGGATGCGCGCTGATCGGGGGAGAGACGGCCGAAATGCCGGGGATGTACGCGGCGGGCGATTACGACCTCGCGGGCTTCTGCGTCGGCGCGGTGGAGCGCGGCGAACAACTCACCGGCGAGCGGGTCAAGGCCGGGCAGGTTCTGCTCGGCCTTGCCAGTTCGGGGGTCCATTCCAACGGCTACTCGCTGGTGCGGCGGCTGGCGGCAGACAAGGGGTGGAAGCTCGACCGCCCCGCCCTGTTCGATCCCGACCGGCTGCTGATTGACGCGCTGCTCGAACCGACCCGGATCTACGTGCGCAGTTTGCTCCCGCTGATCCGCGCAGGGCACATCGCCGCGCTGGCGCACATCACCGGCGGTGGCCTGCTGGAGAACATCCCCCGCGTCCTGCCGACCGGCTGCCATGCCGAGGTCGATGCCGACGCGTGGGACCAGCCGCGCCTGATGGCCTTCCTCCAGGCGCAGGGGAATATCGAGCCGGGCGAGATGGCGCGGACGTTCAACTGCGGCATCGGAATGGTGCTGGCGGTGGACGAAAGCAGCGTGGCGGCGGTTTCGGCGCAGCTCCACGAAGCAGGCGAGACGGTTCTTCGCATTGGCCGGATCGTCGCGGGCGATAAAGGCTGCACAGTGCACGGCAGCGCGAGTACCTGGTCCGCGCGCGACGGGTGGAAGGCTATCCACCTTGGCTGAAAAGGCCCGCGTCGCCGTGTTCGTGTCGGGCACCGGCACCAACATGGCCGCTCTGCTCTACGCCAGCCGTCTTCCCGACTGCCCTTATGAAGTGGTCCTGGTCGCCGCCAACGACCCAGGCGCCGGCGCGCTCGCACTGGCCGAGACAGAAGGTGTCGCCACGTACGCGCTGTCGCACAAGGGGATGAGCCGCGCCGAGCACGACACGGCGATGGAACAGGCGGCGCTTGGCGCGCGGGCCGACTATATCGCGCTCGCAGGGTATATGCGCATCCTGACGCCGGAATTCGTCGGGCGATGGGAAGGGCGGATGCTCAACGTGCACCCCTCGTTGCTGCCCGCCTATCCCGGCCTCGACACCCATGCGCGCGCGATCGCGGCGGGCGACAGCCACGGCGGGGTCTCGGTCCACCTCGTGACCAAGGATCTCGACGCGGGAGAGGTGCTGGGCCAGGTCCCGGTCGCGATCCGCGCGGGCGATACGGCCGCGACGCTGGCGGCGCGAGTGCTGTTTGCCGAGCACCAGCTCTACCCGCGCGTGCTCGCCGAATACGTCGCGCGCGAGAACGATCCGGGCCACCTGCTCGAACGGGTGCGGGCGCTGGCGCTGGCACTGCCCGAAACGAGCGAACGCGAGAGCCATGGTTCGCCCGGCTGGCGCGCAGGGAGCGAGAAATCGGGCAAGTTTTTTGCATATTTCAGCGATCAGCACCACGGCAGCGAGAATATCGCGCTGCTGGTCAAGTGTGGCAGCATGGACGAACTGCTCGATCTGGTCGAAGCTCAGCCCGAAGCCTATTTCAAGCCCGCCTACTACGGGGCGAGCGGATGGATCGGAGTGATCCTCAATCGCCCGGGGCTGGACTGGGACCATGTCGGCGAATGGCTCGCGCGCAGCTGGCGGCAGGTCGCCCCGAAAAGCGCGACCCGGCTGATCGACGCCGCGGACGAGTTCTGAGGGGATTCGAGCGGCTACGCGGCCTTCTGCGCGACCTCGGGCATCAGGATGCGAACCAGCGCGACCGGTTCGCCCGCGCCGAAGCTCTGCCAGTGGGCGATCTTGCCGTTCTCCACCCGCGCGCGCCACAAGGTGTCCTGCGCCAGGCGCGGATCGTCGGCCGAGGTCGAGCCGCGGATCAGGACATCGCCATCGTGAAGCACCATCTCGGTGTCCTCGAAGCGGAAGTTTTCTTCCAAGTCGAAGAAACGGCGGGTGGCGGTGAGCACGTTCTCGCGCCCGTCGATCCAGTCGCCCCGGCTATCGACGTAGCGGCATTCGTCGGCCAGCAGCGATGCCACGCCCTGGACGTCACGTGCGTTTACTGCGGCAACGTATTTTTTGGCGACCTTCACAGGCCTTCGGGTCTTCCAGCCGAACATAGAGCGACCTTCCCGAGCCACCGCACCGACCGGATCCGTTAAACGGTCGGCAAGAGGCTCGGGGAGACGATAACACGCCCTACCGATTCGCACCTAGCATCAATTTAGGGCGCGCAATGCGCTGATCAGCCGACGATTTCATCCGCCTTGAAGAAGTAGTCGATTTCGATCTTCGCGTTCTCGTCGCTGTCCGAACCGTGCACGGTGTTGGCCTCGATCGATTCGGCGAAAGTCTTGCGGATGGTGCCCTCGGCGGCGTCGGCCGGGTTGGTCGCGCCCATCACGTCGCGGTTGCGCTTCACCGCGTCCTCGCCTTCGAGCACCTGCACCACGACCGGGCCGCTGGTCATGAACTCGCACAGTTCGTTGAAAAACGGGCGCTCGGAGTGGACCGCGTAGAAACCCTCGGCCTGTTCGCGTGTCATGTGGATGCGCTTGCTGGCGACGACGCGCAGGCCGGCATCCTCGAGAGCCTTGGTGACCGCGCCGGTCAGGTTGCGGCGGGTGGCATCGGGCTTGATGATCGAAAACGTGCGGGTGACCGCCATGAGGCTTTCCTTCGTGGATTTGGATTAGGGGGATTGCGGCGCGCCACTAGCGCCCGTCGCCCGTGGCGGCAAGCCTGTTAGAGTCCGTGTCAGCCTGGCTGGCACCGCTTGGGCCAAGCTGAAAACGATTCTACAGTCGCCGCACCCACTTGCCATCGACCAGCTCGTGAAACTCGCGCTCCACATCCGTGCGCTCGTCGAAGCGGCGCCAGGTCTTCCGCGCGTCGTCGCGCCCGCCATCGTCGAAGAACAGGAACACGCGCTCGAACCCGCTAGCCTCGTCGCGCCACTGGCCATCGGCCAGCGCGAGCAGGGTCGCGCCGTTGGCCGCCTTGCAGGTTTCGGAGACCAGAATCGGCTGGCGCGCGTCGTGAGCCCCGCCCGCCTGCCCGTGGGCGAGGAAATCCGCCGGCGCGGCATCCCACAGCGCCGCGTCGAGCCCATCACGCAACTCCGCATCGCCCGCTACGACCAGCATCCGCTGGCCGCTGCGCAAGGCAGCGCGCGCGACCAGCGGCAGCACCCGCTCCACCGGAACGTTCGGCGCGAGGTAGAAGCCGACCCTCAGATCACCCCTCCGCCACGTCCCGCACGAACCGGTCGATCAGGCGCACGCCATAGCCGGTCGCGCCCTTGTCCCAGGTCCGGCCCGGCTTGTCGGCCCAGACCATCCCGGCGATGTCGCAGTGCGCCCAGGGCGTGCCCTTCTTGACGAAGCGTTGAATGAATTGCGCCGCCGTGATCGACCCGGCGAAACGCGGGCCGATGTTCTTCATGTCGGCAATCGGACTGTCGATCAGCTTGTCGTAGGCGGGCGAGAGCGGAAACCGCCACAGCTTGTCGCCCGACTGGTTCCCCGCCGCCACGAGTTGGTCGGCCAGGGCATCGTCATTGGCGAACAACCCGCCATATTCGTTGCCCAGGGAGATAATCATCGCCCCGGTCAACGTGGCGAAATCGATAATCCGCGCCGGATCGTACTCCTCCTGGGCCCAGTGGATCGCATCGCACAGCACCAGCCGTCCCTCGGCATCGGTGTTGAGCACTTCGATCGTCTGGCCCGACATCGAGGTGACGATGTCACCCGGCCTCTGCGCCTTGCCGTCGGGCATATTCTCGACCAGTCCGACCACGCCGATCACGTTGGCCCGGGCATTGCGCTTGACCAGCGCCAGCATCGCTCCCGCTACAGCGCCTGCGCCGCCCATGTCCCACTTCATGTCTTCCATGCCCGGTCCGGGCTTCAGGCTGATGCCGCCGGTATCGAAGGTCACACCCTTGCCGACGAACACGGTCGGCTTCTCGCTGCCGCCGCCGTTCCAGCGGATCGCGAGCAGGCGCGAGGGCTGTTCCGAGCCCTGCCCCACGCCGAGCAGCGCGCCCATGCCGAGCGCGGCCATCTGTTCGTCGTCGAGCACGGTCAGTTCCGCGCCGGTGCCCCGGAACGCTTCCTCGCATCGGGTCACGAAGCTGATCGGATAAACCTTGTTCGGTGGCTCGGCCACGAGATCGCGGGTGAAATCGACCCCGGCGGCGACCGCTTCCTCGACGGCCCAGGCGTCGCGCGCATCGGCGGGGGCGCCGACCACGGTGATGGTTTCGAGGGTGCGCTTCTGCTCGTCCTTGATCCGGGTGCGATAGGCATCGTGACGCCACGCGCGCAGGCGCAAGCCGAGGAGCAGTGCTGCGACTTCCTCACCCGACAGCCCGGAGCCGCCGACATCCAGCGCCAGCGCCGTTTCTCCCGACGTCTGGTAACGTGCGGTCAGCGCCGCCCCGGCTTTTTCCAGGTCGGCCAGACGATCGCCGCCAGTCGCGTCGCCCGCCCCGGCGATCGCGACGCGCACCGCCTTGCCGTCACGCTCGACGAAACCTTCGAACAACTGCCCTGCCTTGCCCTTGAACCGGGCCGCTCCGGCACCTGCGGCAAGGACCGGCTCGAGCCCGGAAGGCAGCGCCGCGCCGCGCGCGACATAAGCGATCAGGCGCGCATCGGCAGGCAGTATTTCGAGGAAGGCAATGTGCATACAAGCTCCGCTATTTCGGCTGAATCGGGACAGCGGCGAGCGTTCCGCACTGCCCGAACGTTGGCGATTGCGATTAGGCGGAGGGAGTGCGATAGGCAAGCCATGCTCCCCGCCCAGTCGACCGTTTCGCAGGCCTCCATCCGCCGCTTGCTCCTGACCGGCACGGCGGTTTTTCTTTTTGCTGTCGCGGGTTGGGAACCGCTGGCGGCGGAAAGCAGCTCGGCTCTCACCGCCGAATTTCAGCCCGACGCCCGCGCGCCGACCCCTCCCCCTCCGCGCGAACCGTTCGCACCGCCCGCCGAAGCCGAAGAGCCCGACGACGCTGACGAGCAGCCGTCGGCGCAACCTGCCCGGCCCGGCGAACGGCGGATCGATTTCGAGGCCGATGGGCTGGCTTACGATTCGGAATCCGAAATCGTCACCGCCAGCGGCAATGTGGTGCTGCGCAGCGAGGACCAGTCGGTCCGCGCAGACGAGGTGGTGTGGAACCGCCGCAGCGGCCAGATCCTCGCGAGCGGCAATGTCCGGCTGGTCGACGAGGACGGCAACCAGCTCTACACCGAGCGGGTCGAGTTGACCGACAAGTTCGAGGCGGGCGCGATGGAGGAACTGCTGCTCGCCTTGCGCGAAGGCGGACGGCTGGCGGCGCGGCGAGGCGAACGCGGTGTCGACGGCACGGTGGTGCTCAGCGACGCCGCCTATACCGCTTGCGCGGTCACCGATGGCGACGGCTGCCCCAAGGACCCGAGCTGGCGGATCACCGCTAATCGCGTCGTCTATGACCCGGAGGAAAACCGGGTCACGTTTTCCGGCGCGTTCCTCGAACTGTTCGGGGCGCGACTGATCCCTCTGCCGGGGCTGGCAGTGCGGACCGACGGCAGCGCGGAATCGGGTTTCCTAGTCCCTGACCTGCGGTTTTCGGAATCGAACGGGGTCGAGGTTTCCGCCAGCTATTACTGGCGTCTGGCCGACAACAAGGACCTGACGCTTGGCGCCTATCTGTTCAGCGACGCGCCGCCCATGGCATCGGCCACCTGGCGCCACCTGACCGGCATCGGTGCCTACCAGATCACCGGCTACGCCACCCACAGCCAGCGCATCTCCGACCTGACCGGGGTTCCGATCGCGGAAAGCGATCCGCGCGGCTACATTTACACCAATGGCCGCTTCCAGCTCGACCCGAACTGGAGCGTGACCGGATCGCTGCGGCTGGCCAGTGACCGCACGTTCCTGCGCCGGTACGACATCAGCCGCGACGATCGGCTGCGCTCGACCTTCGCGGTGGAGCGGACCGGCGATACATCGTTCTTCTTCCTCGAAGGCTGGGCAACGCAGACGCTGCGGATCGGCCAGCCGCAGGGACAGGTCCCGGTCGCGCTGCCGGTGCTCGATTTCCGCCAGCGTCTGGCTGACCCGACCGGCCTGGGCGGAACGGTGGAGTTGCACGTCAACTCGCTCGCCATCAGCCGTAGCGAAGGGCAGGACACCCAGCGCGCCTTCGCCGGTGCGCGGTGGGACCTCAAGCGGATGACCGGGCTGGGCCAGGTGCTGACGCTCACCGGGCTGGTGCGCGGCGACGTATATCATTCACAGGACAACGAGCTGACGGCCACCGCAGTCTATCGCGGCAATCCCGGCTGGCAGACGCGCGGGGTTGCGCTCGCCGCAGCTGACCTGCAATGGCCGCTGGTGGGCGAAGCGTTTGGCGGTACGCAGGTGCTGACGCCGCGCGTCCAGTTGGTCGCCACCCCGCCCTTGCGCAACCTGGCGATTCCGAACGAGGATTCGCGCGCAATCGACCTGGAGGATTCCAACCTCTTCGCGCTCAACCGCTTCGCCGGGTACGACCGGGTCGAGGACGGCGCGCGGGTAACCTACGGATTCGATTGGGAGCTTCAACGTCCGGGCTGGCGGATCATGACCACGATCGGCCAGTCCTACCGACTCAATCGCGATCCGCTGGTGCTGGTCGACGGCACTGGCCTGAGCGAGCGCGTGTCCGATTTTGTCGGGCGGACCGAGGTGCGGTTCCGCGATTTCGTCAAGCTGACCCACCGTTTCCGGCTCGACAAGGACAGCCTGGCGGTGCGGCGCAACGAATTCGACGCCACCGTGGGCAGCCGCCGGACTTATGTCGAGGTCGGCTACCTGCGCCTCAATCGCGACATCGACGACGACATCGAGGATCTGCAGGACCGCGAGGAATTGCGCGTGGCCGCCCGCGTCGCCTTCGCGCGTTACTGGTCGGTGTTCGGCGCGGGCGTGTTCAACCTGACCGACCGCAACGAAGACCCATCGCTGACGTCCGACGGCTTCGACCCTATCCGCACCAGGCTCGGCGTGGCTTATCAGGACGACTGCCTCGAACTTGGGCTGACCTGGCGACGAGATTACGTCAATACCGGCGACGCGCGGCGGGGCGACACCTTCCAGTTCTATTTCACGCTCCGCAATCTGGGCTTTCGCTAGGTGCGATTGTAGCGGCGTTGCAAACGCGCTATCCGGCGGCGCACTCAGCTTCGGTTAAGCCGCCTGGCGGCACAGGCCGGAACCCACAAACGACGGGCGTACAGCCAGTGCGCAACGAACGGATCATAAAAGTGAAACCCAAGTCTTTCAGCAAGTTCCTCGCCGGTGCGGCAGGCTTTGGTGTCGCAATGTCGCCCATCGCGCTGCAGGCGCAGAGCGCGGCGACGAATCCGCTCGGCCTGCCCGAAAATGTCACGATGCTGACGCAGAACGACCCGAATTCGCGCAAGCCGACGGCGGTCGTCAACGGCTCGGTCATCACCGGCACCGATGTCGATCAGCGGGTGGCACTCGTCACTGCCGCGTCAGAAGGCGAAATCCCGCCCGAGGAAATGATCCGTCTGCGAATGCAGGTGCTGCGCAACCTGATCGACGAAACGCTCCAGATCCAGGAAGCGGCGGCGCAGGAAATCGCGGTCACCGACGCCGAAGTGAACGCTCAGTACGCACAGGTCGCGGCGCGCAATTTCGGCACCGACATCTCGAAGATGGACGAATATCTGCTGTCGGTCGGCTCCAGCCCGGCCTCGCTCAAGCGCCAGATCCGCGGCGAGACCGCCTGGCGCAGGCTGCTCGGGCGCAATGTCGCACCATTCATCAACGTATCGGACGAGGAAGTCCGCGAAGTCCTCCAGCGGCTTGAGGAAACGCGCGGGACGGACGAGTTCCGGGTCGGCGAAATCTTCCTTTCGGCGACGCCCGAATCGCGTGATGCCGTCGCCCAGAACGCCGCGCGGATCGTCGAGCAGTTGCGCGTGGGTGGCAGCTTCGTCGCCTATGCACGCCAGTTCTCCGAAGCGACCACCGCTGCGGTCGGGGGCGATCTCGGGTGGATTCAGTTGCCTCAGCTCCAGTCGCCCCAGCTCGAGGCGATCGTTGCGGAAATGCAGCCCGGCCAGCTCGTCGGTCCGGTGGAGATTCCGGGCGGATACTGGATCGTCTACCTGATCGAAAAGCGTCAGGTGCTGATGGCCGACCCGCGCGACGCTATGCTCAGCCTCAAGCAGATCGCCATCACGTTCCCCGCTGGCACGACCGAGGCGCAGGCGACCGCCAGGGTCGAGGCGTTCGATCAGGCCGTCGATACGATCCGCGGCTGCGGCGACGTGGAGCGCGCGGCCCAGATGGTGAATGCCGAAGTCGTGACCAACGACGAGATCCGGGTCGGGCAGCTACCGCCGCAGTTGCAGAGCGCGATGCTCGAATTGCAGATCGGCCAGGCGACGCCGTTGTTCGGCTCGCTTGAAGATGGCGTGCGCTCGCTGGTGCTGTGCGGACGCGACGATCCGCAGGTCGCCGGTGGCCCCGATTTCGAAACCATGCTCGATCAGATCGAGCAGGACCGGATCAACAAGCGCGCCCAGCGTTACCTGCGCGACCTGCGCAACGACGCCTTCATCGAGTATAATTGAGCGCCTTGCCGCTCGTCCTGTCGCTTGGCGATCCGGCGGGGATCGGCCCCGAACTGATCGCCGAGGCATGGGCACGGCGCATGGCCGATCAGCTGCCGCCGTTTTTCGTGATGGGCGGGGCGCAATGCCTCGTCGCCGCCGCACGTAGCCGGGGCATCACCCTGCCAGTCGCCCGGATCTATCATCCCGGCGAGGCCAGCGCGGTCTTTGCCGAGGCGTTGCCGGTGCTGGGCGAGGAAGATCACCGCTTCGCGGCGGGACAACCGGATCCGCAGGGCGCACGGCTGGCGCTGCGCTCGCTCGAAATGGCGACCGACATCGTCCGCGCGGGCGACGGTGCGGCGCTGGTCACCGCCCCGGTTGCCAAGGCCTCGCTCGCCGCGGTCGGCTTCGCCCATCCGGGCCAGACCGAATTCCTCGCCGCACGCTGCGCGTTAGCGGCAGAAGCGGCGGTGATGATGCTTGCCGGGCCGAGCTTACGCACGGTGCCGCTGACGATCCACTGCGCGCTCGCCGAAGTCCCGCTGCGTCTCTCGACCGAGCTTGTCGTCTCTCGCGGGCGGGTCGTGGCTACCGCGCTCGAACGCGATTTCGGCCTTGCACAGCCACGCCTCGCCGTATGCGGTCTCAACCCGCACGCGGGCGAGCACGGCGCGTTCGGCGACGAGGAAGCGCAAATCATCGCGCCCGCGATCGAGCGGCTGCGGGCGGAAGGGATCGACGCAAGCGGGCCACATTCCGCCGATGCCCTGTTCGCCCCGCACAAACGGGCCAGCTTCGACGCGGCGCTGTGTATGTATCACGACCAGGCGTTGATCCCGGTGAAGGCGCTGGATTTCGACCAGGGCGTCAACGTCACCCTGGGCCTGCCGATAGTGCGCACCAGCCCCGACCACGGGACGGCGTTCGACATCGCGGGCACGGGAGTGGCCGATCCCGGCGCGCTGATCGCTGCGATCCGCATGGCGGGGGACATTGCGGCGCTGCGGGCAGGGTTGTGACAGTTTCCTTGGTTCAGCTCCCTCCCTTGCGCGAAGTCATCGCCCGGCACGGCCTAGCGGCTTCCAAGTCGCTAGGGCAGAACTTCCTCTTCGACGAGCAACTGCTCAACCGTATCGCCGCGATCCCGGGCGACCTGGCAGGCACGGCGGTGCTGGAGGTCGGTCCCGGCCCAGGCGGACTGACGCGGGCGCTTCTGCGCGCGGGTGCGCGTGTCACCGCGATCGAGATGGACCGCCGCTGCCTGCCCGCGCTGGCCGAGCTGGAGGAGGCATTCCCCGGCCAGCTACGCGTGATCGAGGGCGATGCGCTGAAGCTCGATCACGACGTGCTGATGGGTGGGGAACCCTACTCCGTCCTTTCCAATCTGCCTTACAACGTCGGCACCGCATTGTTCGTGCGTTGGCTCGGCGGCGAGGCGTGGCCGCCGAGGTGGACCAGCCTGACACTGATGTTCCAGCAGGAAGTCGCCCAGCGGATCGTCGCGCAGCCGGGCGGCGCGGCCTATGGCCGCCTCGCGGTGCTGGCGCAGTGGCGGGCCGAGGCGCGGCTGGCGATGAAGGTCCACCGCAGCGCCTTCACCCCCCCGCCCAAGGTCATGAGCGCGATCGTCCACGTGGCACCCGACGCGATGCCAGATGGCGTGAGCGCGCGGGTGCTCGAAAGGCTGACCGAAGGCGCGTTCGGCCAGCGCCGCAAGATGCTGCGCCAGAGCCTCAAGGGGCTGCCGGGTGCGCTCGACGCACTCGAAATCCTCGGCATCGACCCGCAACGCCGCGCCGAAACGCTCAGCGTGACGGAGTTCATCGCCGTGGCGCGCGTATTGTCCTAAGTGGCTTTGGCCACCTGCCGCCACTTGTGCAGCAAGGGCTCGGTATAGCCGCTCGGCTGTGCGGTTCCTTTGAAGATCAGCTCACAAGCCGCTGAAAAAGCAGGTCCGGTTTCGTTGCCGGTGAGCGGCACATAGAACGGGTCGCCCGCGTTCTGGGCGTCGACCTTGGCCGCCATTCGACGCAGGCTCTCCATCATCTGCTCGCGAGTGCAGACGCCGTGAAGCAGCCAGTTGGCGAGGTGCTGGCTGGAAATTCGCAGCGTCGCGCGATCCTCCATCAGGCCGACATCATGGATGTCGGGCACCTTGGAGCAGCCAACGCCCGCGTCGATCCAGCGCACCACATAGCCGAGCAGGCCCTGGCAATTGTTGTCCAGTTCCTCGCGCACTTCGTCCTCAGACCAGTTCACGCCCTCCGCCAATGGTATCGCCAGCAGCGCATCGATGCCCGGTGCCTCGTCCAGTGCCTGCTGCACCGCGAACACGTCGAGCTGATGGTAATGCATGGCATGGAGCGTCGCGGCAGTCGGGCTCGGCACCCAGGCGGTGTTGGCTCCTGCCCTCAGATGCCCGATCTTCTGCTCCATCATGTCGCGCATCATGTCGGGAGCGGCCCACATCCCCTTGCCGATCTGCGCCTTGCCCGAAAGTCCGCACGCGAGGCCGATCGCGACATTGCGCTTCTCGTAGGCGTCGAGCCACTTGCTCGCTTTCATCGCCGCCTTGCGGATCATCGGTCCGGCCTGCATCGAGGTGTGCATCTCGTCCCCGGTGCGGTCGAGGAAGCCAGTGTTGATGAACACGATCCGATTCCGCACCGCATGGATGCAGGCGGCCAGATTGGCGCTGGTGCGACGTTCCTCGTCCATCACTCCGACCTTGATCGTGTGACGGGGCAGGCCGAGCAGATCCTCGACCGCATCGAACAGGTCGTTGGTGAAAGCGCATTCCTCAGGGCCGTGCATCTTCGGCTTGACGATGTAGATGCTGCCGGCGCGCGAATTGCCCAGCCGCCCGTGCCCTGCGACATCCAGCGCGCCGATGGCGCTGGTGAAAACCGCGTCCATGATCCCCTCGGGCACCTCGGCTCCGTTCGGGAGCAGGATCGCCGGGTTCGTCATCAGGTGGCCGACATTGCGCACGAACAGTACGCTGCGGCCGGGCAATGCGTGTTCGCTGCCATCGGGGGCGGTATAGCGAATGTCCTCGGCCAGGCGTCGGGTCATGGTCGCCCCGCCCTTGACGAAGCTCTCCTCCAGATCGCCCCTGATGAGCCCGAGCCAGTTGGTGTAGGCGAGCGTCTTGTCCGCGCCATCGACCGCCGCGACCGAATCCTCGCAGTCGCAGATGGTGGTCAGCGCCGCTTCGAGAACTATGTCGCTGATGCCGGAAGGGTCGCCCTTCCCCACCGGATGCCCCGGTTCGAACCTCACCTCGATGTGGAGCCCGTTGTGGCGGAACAGCCGCCCATGCTCGGTCTGGCCGACATACTGCGAGGAATCGGCGAGTTCGATCCCGCCCGACGGATCGCCCAGATCGGCCCAACGCCGCCCTTTCGAAAGTGGCACCGCCTCGTCGAGAAACGCCTTGGCCCGCGCGATCACCGCCGCGCCGCGATCCGCGTCGTACCCGCCCGGCCGCGCTGGCGGCGCGTCGAGCGCGTCGGTGCCATAGAGCGCGTCGTAGAGACTACCCCAGCGCGCGTTCGCGGCGTTGAGCAGGAACCGCGCGTTGAGGATCGGCACCACCAGTTGCGGCCCCGCCATCGTCGCTATTTCGGGATCGACGCCCTGAGTCCCGATGGCGAACGGCGCAGGTTCGGGCACCAGATAACCGATGCTTTCGAGGAAAGCGCGATAGGCCACCGGGTCATGCGGCTTGCCGCGCCGCGCGCGGTGCCAGTCGTCGATCCGCCATTGCAGCGTGTCGCGCTTCTCGACCAGCGCGCGGTTCCTCGGGGCATGGGCGGCAAGCAGCGCGGCGAATCCGGCCCAGAACCCGGCCACGTCGCGCCCCAGCACCGGCAGCACCTGCGTTTCGAGGAGATCGGCCAGTCCGGGATAAACCTTGAGCCCGGCGCGCGTCACATAGTCAGTCATTGGTCCTCGCACTTCACGGCCCCGCGAAATTCGCGAGGGGATTCATAGCAGCAAATCCGGGGAGGACAGTCCGGCTATGGCCAAGCGGGCACGCGATTGCAACGCCCTTGGACAGCGGCGCAGAGCCTCGCTAGAGCCGGTTGCGAATGAAACCGGACGCAACATCCCACAACGTTATCGCAGCGATCGATCAGGACGCCATGCTCGCCCACGCGCAAGGATGGAGCGCGGTCAACACCGGGACCGCGAATCTGGCCGGACTTGCGATCATGGCGGATACGCTCGCCACCGCCTTCGCTGCCTTGCCGGGCGAGATCGAACTGGTGGAACCCGCACCGGTCCTTGCCATCGATGCAGCCGGGCGCGAGTTCGAGCAGCGTTTCGGCAAGCACGTTGTGCTGCGCGTTCGCCCCGATGCCGAACGACGCCTGCTGCTGACCGGGCACATGGACACGGTGTTTCCCACCGATCACCCGTTCCAGGACCAGCAGTGGATCAACGAGGATACGCTTAACGGCCCGGGCCTCGCCGACATGAAGGGCGGGATCGCGGTAATCCTCCATGCCCTCAGTGCGTTCGAGCGCAGCACGACCGCGCCCCGGCTCGGTTACGACGTGCTGCTCAACTCCGACGAGGAAACCGGCAGCCTTGCCTCCGCCCCGCTGATCGAGCAACTGGCGCGCGGCAAGTACGCCGCCCTCACCTACGAACCCAGTGCCCTGCCCGACGGCACCCTTGCGCACGCGCGCGGCGGCAGCGGCAATTACGCGCTGGTGGTCACCGGCCGCTCCGCCCACGCCGGGCGCAACCCGCAGGACGGGCGCAACGCGATCGTCGCCGCCGCTGCGCTGGTGCTGGGTCTCAAGGGCCTGCAAGCGGAGGACTGCCCGGTCAATCCGGCCAGGATCGAGGGCGGCGCGGCCAACAACGTCGTGCCCGATCATGCGATCGTCCGCTTCAACATCCGCCCGCGCAGCCCGGACGCCGCCGCCGCATTCGAGGCCGGGCTCGCCGCGCTGGTGGGCGAGGTGCGGCAGGCGCACGAGGTCAGTGTTCATGCCCACGGCGGGATCAGCCGTCCGCCCAAGCCGGTCGACCGCCGCGCGCAGGCGCTGTTCGATCTCGTCCGCGATTGTGGTGCCTCGCTGGGCCAGACGATCGGCTGGCAAAGCTCCGGCGGGGTGTGCGACGGCAACAACATCGCCGCCTGCGGCGTGCCCGTGGTCGACACGATGGGCGTGCGTGGCGGCGCGATCCATTCGCCGGACGAATACCTGATCGTATCATCATTGCGGGAACGCGCGGCGCTGTCCGTGCTCGTGCTCGAACGACTTGCCACGGGGGACCTTGCTTGACCTTTCGCCTGCGCGCCGCGCATTCCACCGACATCGAGCCGCTCTACGAGATGGCTAAGCTGACCGGCGGCGGGTTCACCAACCTGCCCGCCGACCGCGACGCGCTGACTGCCAAGCTCGCCCGCGCGGAAATGGCCTTCGCCCGCGAAGAAGACGATCTGGCCGACGAACAGTTCGTGCTGGTGCTGGAGAACAGCCAGACCGGCGAGGTGCGCGGCACTTGCCAGTTGATGACCCAGGTCGGCCAGCAGTGGCCATTCTATTCCTACCGCCTCAACACGCTGACGCAGTATTCCAAGGAACTCGACCGCACCGTGCGCGCCGAACTGCTCAGCCTCGTCACCGACCTGGAGGGTTCGAGCGAGGTGGGCGGGTTGTTCCTCCATCCGGGCGAGCGCGCGGGCGGGCTGGGCCTTCTGCTGGCGCGTAGCCGCTACCTGTTCATCGCCATGCACCGCCTGCGATTTGCCGACCGCATCCTGGCCGAATTGCGCGGGATCATCGACGAACGCGGCGGGTCACCGTTCTGGGACGGGGTCGCTGGCCGGTTCTTCGGAATGAGCTTCCAGGAAGCGGACTACTTCAACGCCATCAACGGCAACCAGTTCATCGCCGATCTGATGCCGAAGCATCCGGTCTATGTCGAAATGCTCGGCGACGACGCGCGCAAGGTGATCGGGATGCCCCACCCCAGCGGGCGAGCCGCGATGCGGATGCTGGAGAGCGAAGGCTTCGCCTACGAGGGCTATGTCGACATCTTCGACGGCGGGCCGACGATGACCGCGCGGACCAACCAGGTTCGCAGCATCGCCGAAGCGAAGCCCGGCGAACTGAGCGGCTGCGACCTGGACTTGGGCGAACGCGCGCTGCTTGCCACCGGCACACTCGGTAGCTTCCGCGCCTGCTTCGGAATGCGCGAATTCCAACCCGACGGTTCTCTCCATATCGACCGTAACGCCTGCGCCGCGCTGAGCGTGAAGGACGGCGACGAGGTATGGAGCGTGGCACGGTGAGCCGCTCCCCGTTCGTCATCCCAGCGAAAGCTGGGATCGCTGTCCGCCCGCACCGCGCTGGCGGCAGGCGGCCCCGGATCCAGTCCGGGGTGACGAGGATCAGTGCATGACCCTCGTCGAGATCAACTTCGACGGCCTTGTCGGCCCCAGCCACAATTACGCGGGCCTCAGCCTCGGCAATCTCGCGGCGACGAAGAACGCTGGCGAGACCAGCTATCCTCGCGCCGCCGCCTTGCAGGGCCTCGCAAAAATGCGCGCGAACATGGCGCGTGGACTCGCGCAGGGGTTCCTGCTGCCGTTGCCGCGCCCGAATGACACGCTGCTCGAACGGCTGGCGGTAGACGATACCGCCGACCGCGCGCTGACGGCGGCGGCGTGGTCCGCCAGCAGCATGTGGACCGCCAACGCCGCCACCGTCAGCCCCGCGCCGGACACGGCAGACGGGCGCTGCCACCTGACCCCCGCCAACCTATCCACGATGCTCCACCGCGCACAGGAATGGCCCGACACGAGAGCGCAGCTCGCGCTCGCCTTTGCCGACAAGGCCCGCTTTGCGGTCCATGACGCCGTGCCGCCCAGCTTCGGCGACGAGGGCGCGGCCAACCATATGCGGCTTTGCGAAAGGCACGGCGCCCCCGGCGTCGAGGTGTTCGTCTATGGCCGCCCCGGTGGCCGGTTCCCCGCGCGCCAGCACGAGCAGGCCAGCCGCGCGGTCGCGCGCCTCCACGGGCTCGACCCAGCGCGCACGGTTTTCGTGGAGCAGAATCCAGAGGCAATCGCGGCCGGTGCGTTCCACAACGATGTCGTCGCGGTCGCCAACGAGCGGGTGCTGTTCACCCACGCGCAGGCGTTCGCTGACCAGCAGGCGGCCTACGACGCGATGCGCGAGGCTTTCCCCGCGCTCGAGGTAGTCGAAGTGCCCGCCGATGTGGTCAGCCTCGCGGATGCCATTTCGAGCTACCTGTTCAACGCCCAGCTTGTATCGCTCCTGGGCGGAGAAATGGCGCTGATCGTCCCCACCGAATGCCGCGATAATCCGCGCGTCTGGACTTGGCTCGAGGGTATGCTCGCGGGCAACGGGCCGATCCGGCACGTGATCCCGGTCGACGTGCGCCAGTCGATGGCCAATGGCGGCGGGCCCGCCTGCCTGCGCCTGCGCGTGGTCGCCGACCCGGCGACTGTGGACCCGCGCTTCATGCTCGACGATGCCAGGGCCGACCTTATCGAGCGGGCCATCGCCGCGCACTGGCCAGAACAGATCGACCCCGCCGATATCGGCAATGCCGCGCTCGCCCGCGATGTGCGCGCCGCCCGCGCGTCCCTGCTTGAGACACTGGACCTGAGCGAACTGGGTTAACGCGCTGGACGGCGCGTCGGCACGGCTTACAATCGCATTCCTGGTTAACCACGCGAGCGCGCGGGAAACCGGCGCTGGCACGCACGTTGCAATGCCAGGCGTTAAGGAAGGAATGCGAATGCTGCGCAAGCTGGCCCGCCTGTTCGTGATCAAGAACCGGTTCGAGGCCTACCTCATTATCTTCGCACTCGCTCTGGGCGCGATGGAGCGCGGGACGCACTACCTGACGCAGTTCCCCGGTTACGGCGGCTGGGTCCTGTTCCTTGCGTGCAGCGGCGCGGTGTTCCTCGGCGGCGCGAAGATCCTCGACGCGCTGCGCTATGAGCAGGCAGCACGCGCGGCGGAGAACACACCCACCTGAAACCGATGGAGAAGGAAATCGGTGGGGGTTTCTGTTGCTACGTACCCCCGGACGCCCGGTTTCCGATTCTGTTACCCGGTTCGGTCCGAACCGTGCTCAAGTCCTTGTAACTTCGGGCCGTTAGGCCGTCACATTACGCAGCGAGAGCAAGTGCTTCGTTGTCGTTGGCACTTATGTGTTGTGAGCCTTATGCGGGTTACTCAGCCCGGGCGAAAACGATGCTTTTGAGCACACGTCGATCCTGGTTCGGCCCCGTCAGGAAGCACGGTTCCCCGCGCTTTTTGGTGGAGCCGCCGGGTACTGCCCCCGGGTCCGTTGTGCCTATTGCACACCGCAATTTATCGCCATAGCCGGTCGAAACCGGCACCAACCCATATAGTCGCCCCACGATTAATGTGAAGTGAGCGCGTGCTTCACCCCCGCCGCCGCAGTTCGTCCCTGATCTCGATCAGGAGGTCGATCTCACTCGGTCCGGCCGGGGCGGCAGCTTCCTCGTGGCGCGAAAATTGAGCGGAAACCTTGTTGGCATAGCGCACCAGCAGGAAGATGATGAAGGCCAGGATCAGGAAATTGACCACGGCCGTCACCAGTGCGCCATAACCGATCATCGCCGCGCCCGCCGCCTTCAGCGAGGCATAATCGGCCGTCGAGCCGCTGTAATCCGCTGGAACGCTGAGCAGGATGAAATAGCTCGAGAAATCGACCCCGCCGAACAGCCAGCCGATGAACGGCATGATGACATCCTCAGTAATCGAGGTGACGATCGTGCCGAACGCACCGGCGATGATCACCGCGACCGCCAGTTCGAGCACATTGCCCTTGGCGATGAAGGCTCTGAATTCCGACAGCATATGCGTTCTCCCTGCGCCCGATCGGCTTGCCCGGCTGGTTCTGCCACCCTCGCCCGCGCTTGCCAAGCTGCGCGAATCCTTGAAAACCCGCGCAAGTGTGCTACCTGCGCAATACAGATGCCACGGGGTGCGCCGCGTGCCCCGCCGAAGGAGAGTTTCGCGCTATGAACTGGAAGTCCATCCGCCGCTTCGGCCTCGTCGCTCTCGCCTCGCTCGGCCTTGCCGGGTGCGGCATCAATTCGGTTCCTGCCAAGGAAGAAACCGCCAAGGCGCAGTGGGGCAATGTCGAAACCGCGCTCCAGCGCCGCGCCGACCTCATTCCCAACTTGGTCTCGGTGGTTCAGGCCGCCGCGATCTCGGAAGGCAACATCCTGCAGGGCGTGATCGATGCGCGCGCCCGCGCGACCTCGATCAACATCACCACCGAAGACCTGTCGAACCCGGAGGAATTCCAGCGCTTCTCGCAAGCGCAGAACCAGCTCACTCAGGCCCTCGGCCAGCTGCGCACAGTGGTGGAGAACTATCCCCAACTCGCCAGCCAGCCGCGTTTCGCCGATCTGATGGTGGCCCTCGACGAAAGCAACAATCTGATCAACACCGAGCGGGTCCGCTACAATGAGGCCGCGCGCGACTACAACACCGAGATCCGCACTTTCCCGTCCTCGATCGGTGCGAACGTGATCCACGGTGCCGAGCCGCTGCAGTATTTCGAGGCTGATGCCGCGAGCCAGGCCAACCCGACCGTCGACATGAGCGGGATAACCGGCGGCTCGGCACCTGCGGTTGCTCCGGCGAGCAACGACAACGCTGCCGCCCCTGCGGCGACCCCCGCCGCGGCCGCGAACTGAGGTGAGCCGCGCCCTCGCCGCCGTCAGGGCGTTCCTGATCGTCCTGGCGGCGACGCTCGCCAGCGTCGCCGCGACGGCACAGGAGTATCCGCCCCGCCCCACCGGCCCGATTTACGACGGGGCGAATATGCTGTCGGCGGAGACCGAGGCAGCGCTCGATGCTCGGCTCAGGACGTATAACCGCGACACGGGCCGCGCGATCATCGTCGCCACCCTGCCCGATTTGGGCGGCGTTCCGATCGAACAATATGCGACCGGGCTCTTCGGCGAGTGGGGCATCGGCGGGGCGGAGCGCGACCAGGGTCTGCTCCTTCTGATCTCGCGCGACGACCGGCGGATGCGGATCGAGATCGGCTATGGCCTTCACCCCTATTTCGGCGGGATCATGGCGGGCCGCGTGATCAACGACACCATCACCCCGCGCTTCAAGGCGGGCGATTTCGATGGCGGTGTGACCGCCGGCATCGACCAAATCCTCACCCACCTAGACCGCAGTCCGGCCGAGGCCGCGGCGGTGGCCGAGGCCGCAGAAGCCGCTGCGGCGCAAGAGCAGAGCGAGGGCGGTTTCCCCATCGGCGCGCTGTTCTGGATCGCGTTCATCCTTTTCTTCTTCATCCTGCCCGCGCTGCGCAGCGGCGGCGGCAAGCGACGCTATCGTGGCGGCGGCATGGGCGACGTGGCACGCGACATCGTGTTGTGGGAGATCGGCAAGGCGGTCGCGCGCGGCCTGTCCGACAGCGATGGCGGCTGGGGCGGTGGCGGCGGAGGTTTCGGCGGCGGGGGCGGCTTCGGCGGGTTCGGCGGCGGAATGTCCGGCGGCGGCGGCGCATCGGGGGGCTGGTGATGCCGCATTATCTGACCGAAGCCGATCACAAGATCGTCACCGATGCGGTGGCAGCGGCGGAAAACACGACCTCGGGCGAGATCGTGACCGTGATCGCTGACCGCACCGATGGCTATTCCGACATTGTGCTGGCCTGGGCCGCGCTGGCTGCCTTCACCGCAATGAGCGTGCTGGCGGTATGGCCCGAGTTCTTGCTCGCCAAGCTCGACTGGCTGTCGGGGGGCTGGGGCACCGGGTGGAGCCTGGGCGAAGTGCTGACCCTTTGCATCGGCGTGGGCCTCGCCAAGTTCCTCGCGGTGTGGGGCCTGCTCCAGTGGGATCCGCTGCGCTTCGCGCTCGTCCCCGGCCCGGTCAAGCGGCGCCGCGTGCGACTGCGCGCAGTCAAGCACTTCAAGGTCGGAGCGGAACGGCGCACGCATGGTCGCACCGGCGTGCTGATCTACCTCTCGATGCGCGAACACCGGGCGGAGATTGTGGCGGACGAGGCCATTTCCACGCTGGTCCCGGCGGAGGTGTGGGGCGAGGCGATGGCCGATATGCTCGCTGAAATCCGCGTCGGCTGCGTGGCCAAGGGGCTGGCGGCGGGCGTGCGCGATGTCGGCGCGGTGCTGGCCGAGCACTTCCCCCGCGCCGAGGACGACGTCAACGAGCTGCCCGACCGGCTGATCGTGCTTTGATGCACGACGAACCCGAAGAAATCGTCTGGCAGGGCAAGTATGTCACCGCCAAGCGACGCGGGCGTTGGGAGTATGTCGGGCGTGCGCGCGGAATTCGTGCGGCCGTGATCCTGGCGATCGACGAGGGGCACGTCCTGCTGGTCGAACAATATCGCGTGCCGCTGGGCCGGGTGTGCCTCGAACTGCCCGCGGGCCTGATCGGCGACGATGAGGGGGCCAAGGGCGAGAGCGACGAGAGCGCCGCATTGCGCGAACTGGAGGAGGAAACCGGCTTTCGCGCCGCGCGGATGGAAAGCCTGGGCGAATTCATCTCCAGCCCGGGCATGGTGAGCGAGAGCTTCACCCTGTTGCGCGCGCACGGCCTCTCAAGGATCGGTAATGGCGGCGGGACCGAGCATGAGGACATCACCGTTCATCGCGTGCCTCTGGCGGACCTGTCGCAATTCGTTGCGGAGCGGCGCGCGCTGGGCCATGCGATAGATGTGCGCGTTGCCTTGTTGCTGGCGGCGGGGATGATCGAGGGAGAGTAACAAATGGCGGGAAGGTGTGCGGGCAAGCTCGCGTTGGTGACCGGCGCGGCGCAGGGCCTTGGTGCAGCGCACGCGCGGCGGCTGGTCGAGGAAGGCGCGCGGGTGCTGTGCACCGACCTCAATGGCCAGGGCGCGCAGGCGACCGCTGCCTCAATCGACCAGATGCTGGGCGCGGGCACCGCGTTTGGCATGGCGCACGATGTGACCGATCCCGTCCAGTGGGAAGCAGCGGTCGATGCCGCGCGCGAGCACCTCGGCGGGCTCAACGTGCTGGTCAACAACGCCGGGATTGGCGTCGGCGGCAATATCGAGACCTGCAAGTTCGAGGACTGGCAGCGCTGTTTCTCGATCAACGTCGATTCGATCTTCCACGGCTGTCAGAAGGCGTTGCCGCTCATGCGCGAGCACGCACCGGGCTCGATCGTCAACATCAGTTCGATCGCCGGTCTCATCGCCAGCGACACCATGCCCGCCTACAACGCGAGCAAGGCGGCGGTGTGGATGCTGACCAAGTCGATCGCGCTCCACTGCGCGAAGAACAACATGCAAATCCGGTGCAATTCGGTCCACCCGACTTTCGTGGACACGCCGATACTCGACGGGACGGCGCGGCACCACAATCTCGACAAGGCGGTGCTGCTGGAAAAGCTGGCACGGCAGATTCCGCTCAAATTCGTCGGCGAGCCCGACGATATCGCCAATGCGGTGGTCTATCTCGCCAGCGACGAGAGCCGCTTCATGACCGGGGCGGAGCTGAAGCTCGACGGCGGCATTTCGGCCATGTGAAAATTCGAGAGCGCGAGAAATGTTGAGGGAGCCCCAACCGGGGCCCCCTCAATCGGCGATCAGGGCGATACCTGCGTAGATCAGGACCAGTGAACCGACACCGACCAGCGCGCCGACTACGAAGCCGATGCGGACCAGCGTGACGTCGATCCCGAAGTAGTTGGCGATCCCGCCGCAGACACCCCAGAGCTTGCCATCAGCCTTGTCGAGCCGGAAGGACTTGCCCGCGGGGGTCACGGCGGGGCGGTTGCGATCGACCTGGTTCATGCGATCACCCCGCCACCGATCAGCGAAGGGCTGGCAGGCACGATCGCCGCGGCGAGGAAGAAGGCCGAGAAGGCCAGCGAGGAGACAGCCGCAAGTACCCGGCCACCCATTTCGTTGAAGAACTGCATTCGATTAACTCCCTTTGTGTTTGTCCGTGGGCCGATCCCGTGGACGAAAACACCGTTGCAGGGGGCGTGCCAAATCGCGAAAATGGCAGAATTCCGCCATTTTTTGGCTTTCACAATGCAAACGCATCGTTCATCGATCCGAAAGGTTGGGAATTTTTCCCACCTGTTGGCAAGGGTGGTTTTGCGATGGTGATTCAAACGCGCACGCCCTATCGCGCCGGACACCGATGGCGCTCGACCGGATCACCCTTGCGACGTTCCGCAACCACTCCGAAACCGCCCTCTGCGGGGCGCACAAGAGATTCAACCTGCTGGTCGGCGAGAATGGCGCGGGCAAGACCAACGTGCTCGAAGCGCTGTCGCTGTTCGCGCCGGGTCGCGGGTTGCGGCGGGCCGGGCTGGGCGACCTGCCCCGGGCCGGCACGAACGCCTTTGCCGTGGGCGCATCGCTGGCCCAGGCTGAGGGCGAAGCGGTCCGGCTGGGGACTTATGTGCGTGCCGATCAGCCCGGTCGCAGGCGGGTCCAGGTCAATGGCGCGCAGGCGAGCGCCAATTCGCTCGGCGAATGGCTGGCGGTCGGCTGGCTCACCCCGGCGATGGACGGGCTGTTCACCGACAGTGCGGGAGCGCGGCGGCGGTTCCTCGACCGGATGACGCTGGCGCTCGAGCCGGGCCACGCGCACCACACCGCGCGCTACGAGGCGGCCCTGCGCGAGCGCAACCGGTTGCTGGCGGGCGACGACGAGCCCGATCCCGCCTGGCTCGACGCAGTCGAGCGGCATCTGGCGGAACACGGTGCCGCGATCGCGCAATCACGCGCGCGGACGGTCGCGGCGATCGAGGTGGAACTGGCCGCCCTGCCACGCGAACCCTTCGCCCTTCCCCTGCTCGACCTTCAACCGGGCGGCCCTGCCGAGCGCGACGCCCTAGCCGCCACGCTGCGCCAGGGCAGGAGGCGCGAGCGGCTGGCGGGGCGCACGCTGGCCGGGCCGCATCGCGACGAACTGGCGGTGACGATGGCGGGCAAGGCCATGCCGGCGGCCGAGTGCTCGACCGGCGAACAGAAGGCGATGCTGATCGCGCTGACCCTCGCCCATGCCCGCCTCGCCGCGCGTGGACGGCCCAGCGTCCTGCTGCTCGACGAAGTCGCCGCCCACCTCGATCCCGTCCGGCGCGAGGCCCTGTTCGTGCGGCTCGCGGAAAGCGGCGCGCAAGTGTGGATGACCGGTACCGAACGCGCACCCTTCGCGGCGATCGAGCAGGAAGCAGCCGTCTGGCGCGTCAGCGAAGGACGGGTGCAGAGCGTGTGAGCCCTCGCGACGCCGGGGCTCGGTTACTCCGCGTCCGGCAACGCCTCGCGCACATTGGCCACCGTCGCTTCGACCAGCCGCTCGATCCCCGCTTCCGTGGGGTGAATCCGGTCGGACTGGAACAGGCCCGGATCCTGATAGATCGATTCCAGCCAGAACGGCACCAGCGGCACCCCGAATTCCTGCGCAAGCGCGGGATAAAGGGCATCGAACGCCCGCTGATATTCCGGCCCGTAATTGGGCGGCGCCCGCATACCCATCAACAGCACGGGGATTTCCCGGCCGCGCAATTCCTCCAGCATGGCGGCGAAGTTGGCCCGCGTTTCCGCCGGGGACAGCCCGCGCAGCAGGTCGTTTCCGCCCAGTTCCAGGATAACGAGGTCGGGCTTGGCGTCCTGTGCGTCGAGCGTGAAGGCCAGCCGCTGGCGACCGGCCGCGCTGGTGTCGCCCGAAATGCCGGCGTTGGTCACCACCGCGTTGATCCCCTGCCCCCGCAGCGCCGCTTCGAGCTTGGCGGGATAACTGTCGCCAGCCGCCACGTTGTAGCCCGCGAACAGGCTGTCGCCGAACGCCAGAACGCGCCGCTGCGGCCCCGCCACCGGCGCTGGTTCGGCCGCCGCGCTCGCTTCGGTCCGCGGCTGCGCGGGCGGCGCTTCCTGACCGCAGGCAGCGAGCATCAGGGGCAAGGCTATCGACCAACGGGCAAGACGCATCGGCAAGGCTCCTTGAAGGTGACCCCCACCTATGCCACTTGCGCCCTGTGACAAGCCCCCTTCCCGCCGTTTCCGCGCGCAACCTCACCCTCACCCTCGGAACAGAGGCCGCTCCGGTCGAGATCCTGCGGGGCATCGACCTCGACGTGCCTACCGGCGAGGTGTGCGCCCTGCTCGGCCCATCCGGCTCGGGCAAAAGCTCGCTCATGGCGGTCCTTTCCGGGCTGGAGCGCGCCAGCGGCGGCACGCTGTCCGTCGCAGGGGCGGATTTCACCGCGATGGACGAAGATGCTTTGGCCCGCGCGCGGCGGGGCCGGATCGGAATCGTCCTTCAGGCATTCCACCTGCTGCCGACCATGACCGCATTGGAGAATGTCGCCACGCCGATGGAACTGGCGGGCGAGGCCGACGCGACCGAGCGCGCCCGCGCCGAACTGGTCGCGGTCGGGCTCGGGCACCGGATCGACCACTACCCGGCTCAACTTTCGGGGGGCGAGCAACAGCGCGTCGCCATTGCCCGCGCCATCGCGCCGCGCCCGCGCCTGATCTTTGCCGACGAGCCGACCGGCAACCTCGACGTTTCGACCGGGCACGAGATCATCGAACTGCTTTTTTCGCGCCGCGCCGAAATGGGCGCGACGCTGTTCGTCATCACCCACGACCCCGAACTCGCCGAACGCTGCGGCCGCGTGCTGACGATGGCCGACGGCGTAATAGCGAGCGACCGGCGTGGATAGTTGGATCGCACGCGGAGACGCGGAGATAACCGCATGACCTGGGCCGAGGCATGGCGGATTGCCCGGCGCGACCTGAGCGCGCGGTTCCGGGGCCTCAGGCTGCTGGTCGTATGCCTGTTCCTCGGCACCGCCGCGCTGGCGGCGATCGGGACCCTGACCGCGGCAATCGAGCGCGAATTGGCCGACCGGGGGCAGGTGATCCTTGGCGGCGATCTGGAAATCGAGGTGTGGCAGCGCGACCTTTCGCCCGACGAGCGGTCCGCGCTGGCCGCTTATGGCACCATCAGCAGCGGCACGCGGATGCAGGCGATGGCCGTGGCAGGCGATGCCGCCGCGCCGGTGGAATTGAAAGCGGTGGACGACCGCTGGCCGCTCTATGGCGCGCTGACCCTCGAAGGCGGGCGCACGGCGGGCGCACCGCAGGGCGACCAGGCCTGGCTAGCGCAGGGCGCGATGGACCGGCTGGGGATCGCGGTGGGAGATTCGTTCCGCGTCGGCACCGCACAGCTGCGCGCCGCCGGAGTGATCGCGGACGAACCCGACCGCCTGTCCGAAGGGTTTCAGCTTGGCCCGACGGTGATCGTCGCCGAGGACGTGCCGCGTCGTGCCGGCCTGATCGCGCCGGGCGCGATGTACCAGAGCAAGTACCGTGTCGCCTTCGCGCCAGACCGCGATCCCGAGGGGGTGCGGGAGGAACTGACGGCGCGCTTTCCCGAGGCCGGTTTCGATTTTCGCAGCCGCGATCGCGCTTCCCCCGGCGCGGACCGCTTCGTCGGGCGCATGGGCGAATTCCTCACCCTGGTGGGCCTGGCCGCGCTGGTGATCGCCGGCATCGGCATCGGCGGCGGGGTTGCTTCCTATCTTGAGGCGCGGCGCACCAGCATCGCCACGCTCAAGGTTCTTGGGGCATCGAGTGGCGACATCGCCCGTATCTACGCCTTGCAGATCGGTGCGGCGGCGCTCGCCGGAACGGTGGCCGGGCTGATCGTCGGGGTCGCGGTCACACCGCTGCTTGCCGCCGTGCTCGACGGACTGCTGCCGGTGGGCACCGGGTTCGTGCTCGACCCGCTGGCACTGCTGCTCGCGGCCGGGTTCGGGCTGCTGGTGGCGCTGGTGTTCGCGGCGACGCCGCTGGTGCGTGCGCGCGGCTTCCCGGCAATGGCGCTGATGCGCGCGCGGATAAGCCCGCTGGCGCGCGATCGCGCGGCACTGCCATGGGTGCTGGGCGGCCTCGCGGCGATCGCGGCGCTGGTCCTCGCGACCTCACGCGAGCCGCTGCTGGCGGGCGGCTTCCTCGTCGGCGCGGCGGTGGTGTTCGGCCTGCTCGGGCTGCTCGGGCGCGGCATCGCCTTGCTCGCCGCGCGTCTGCCCCGCCCGGCCAACCCGCTGGTGCGCAACGCCCTCGCCAACCTCCATCGCCCCGGCGCGCAGACCGGCGCGCTGGTGACTGCACTGGGCTTCGGCCTCGCCGCGTTCGTCCTGCTCGCTGGCATCCAGACCAGCCTCGACGGCAATATCCAGCGCAGCGTGCCGCAGCAGGCCCCGGACTATTTCGTCCTCGACGTGCCGCGCGATCGGGCGGGCGAGTTCGAGGCGCTGATCCGGGCCGAGCATCCAGACGCGCAGATCCGTACCGTGCCCGCATTGCGCGGCGCGGTGCTCGCCTACGGTCCGCAAGCCGCGATGACGCGCGTGTCGGAACTGGAGGAAATCCCCGATGGTGCATGGGCGCTGCGCGGCGAACGCGGGCTGACCTATGCCGATGCCCTGCCCGAAGGCAACCGGCTGGTCGCAGGAGAATGGTGGGCGGCGGATTACGCGGGCGAACCCCTGGTCTCGGTCGACGAGCGGCTGGCCGATGCGGTCGGGCTCGAGATCGGCGACATGATCACCGTCGGCGTGCTCGGGGTCGAGCGAACCGCACGGATTGCCAGCCTGCGCGCGATCGATTGGGACAGCATGGGCTTCAACTATGTGCTGGTGTTCACGCCCGGCACGCTTGCCGACGCCCCGCACAACCTGGCCGCGACGGTCGACCTGCCCGAAGGGAGCGCCACCGGGCCATTGCTGCGCCAGCTGGTCAGCGCCTTTCCCTCCAGTTCGGTGATCGAGGTCGGCGGAGTGCTGGCCGAGGCACGCACGATCCTGGGACAGGTCGGCGTGGCGACGTTCGCGGCTGCATCGGTGGCGGTGCTGGCCGGGCTGGCCGTTCTGATAGGCGCGATCGCGGCCGCCCGCGCGGCGCGCACCTACGACACTGTGGTCCTGCGCGTGCTCGGCGCGAGCCGGGGGCAGATCCTGCTGATGCAGCTTGCGGAATATGCCTTGCTGGCCGTGGTTCTGGCGGGCGTCGCGCTGGCACTGGGCGCAAGCCTGGCGTGGCTGGTCGTGACCCGGTTGTTTGAATTCGACTGGCTGCCCGACTGGGGCACCATGATCGCGGTGCTCGGCGGCGGTCTCGCCTTCGTGCTGGTCTTCGCCCTGGCCGGCTCGCTGCCGCTCCTGCGCGCGAAACCGGCCCAGGCCCTGCGGGCGCTCTAGCTACTCGAATACCTCGACCGCAACGCCGCCCTTCGGGTCGTCGCCGAAGCGGTTCGGCCCGGTCGTGCCGGGAAGCAGCATGAGAACCAGGAACGCGAGCGAGATCAGGAACCCGATATAAGGGATCAGTCCGCCGACAAAGAATCCCAGGTACCACCAGCCCGACATATCGCGATCATGCAACCGCCGCACAGTCACTGCGATACTCGGGACGATCACGGCCAGGATGTAGATCAACATGATCACGCCGAGCCCGCCGAACATCGCGCCGACGCCCACCCCGCTCGCTTCGGGATCGGCCAGCCCGGCCAGGAATCCTGCACCACCGGTGACCATCGCCAGGGCGACGATTACGATCACGTTGAACAGCGCGAACATCCAGTATTCCATCCGGCGCGAGCGTCCGGTGAATTCGGCGTAGCGTTGGAACGGCAGGATCATCCAGTGCATGGTCGCTTTCCCCCTTCAGCGATTGTCGCTGGGCGACTGGCACCACAAACGGCATGATCTGGCAAACAAAAAAGGGCCCCGCGGACGGGGCCCTTCCTGTTTGGCGGTGTGCCTGAGGCGGTCGATCAGAAGCGGAACTTCGCCGCCACGCCGTAAGTGCGCGGCTGGTTGGGGTAGCCCGAGATCGAGCCCGCCTGTGCCACCGAATCGAAGATCGTGGTGATGTAACGATCGTCGAGCAGGTTGCGGCCCCAGACCGAGACTTCCAGCCCCATCTCCATCGCGAAGGTCAGGCTGGCCGCCAGTTCGTCCACCTGGCGGCGGAACGGACGGGCCGCCGCGAAGGCCGCCTCCTGGCCGCCCGCGATGAAGCCGGGCAGGCCGTCGGCGATCTGCACCGGAGCCTCGTGATAGAAGTTCACGTTGGCGATGATGCGGTTGCCCGACATCCCCAGTTCCTTGTTGTAGGTTGCCCCGATGCTGGTGGTGAACTTGGAAATGCCCGCCACCTCGCGGCCCGACAGATCGCCGATCGAGCTGTTCGGGAAGTCGACGTACTTCGGATCGAGGAAGGTGAAGGCCGCCTGGATGCTGAGCGATTCGCTCACCCGCGTCACGCTGTCGAATTCGATACCGAACGTTTCCTGCTCGCCCGCGTTCGCCAGCGCGAAGCCGGTGCCGGTGAAGATGTTCGACTGGAAGCCCTTGATCTTCTGGTTGAAGAACGTGAGGTTGGCCGAGAAGATATCCCAGTTCCCCTTCAGGCCCAGTTCCATCACCTCGGTTTCCTCCGGCCCGGCGAAGCGCGAACCGGTGGTCAGGTTGACCGGGGCAATGCCCGCGCCGCGGATCGCGGGCAGGTCGCTCGCCAGCGGACGGCTGTCACGCGAGAGGTTGAACGAGCTCGCCTTGAAGCCCGTCGCATACGAAGCGTAGGCGTTGAGTGTCGGCGAGATGTCGTAGGCGAGCCGCGCGGTATAGCTCCAGTCGCTGTCGCTGGTCCGTCCGTCCTCGACCGCGTTGGGCACGTTGAGGAACGGCGGCAGGAACTGCAGCGGACGCAGCGCCAGCAGCGGGTTTACCGCCGGATTGGTGGCATTGGCGTCGGCGAAGGCACCCACGCCCGCGCTGACTTGCGCGAAGGCAGCCGGGTTGCCCCCTGCAAACGCGCCGATTTCCGCCTGGGTCGCCGGACGCCCAAGCGCGAGCAGCGCACCCACCTGATCCGCCAGCCCCTGCGCGAAGATCGCACCGCGGCCGATCGCGGTCAGGTCGAGGCCCGAAAACACGTCGGTGGAAACGACATTGGTGGTGATGCGCTTCTTGTCGTCGGTGTAGTTCGCACCCAGCGTCAGCGTCAGCCCGTCGACGATCTCGAAGTCCACCTGGCCGAAGAACGAGAACGCCTCGTTCTTCATGGTGTAGGCTTCGGTCAGGCCCTGCCCGGCGAGGAAGAACGTGTTGATGAAGTTCTGCCCGGTCAGCGCGCTGATCGTCGCTTCCAGCGTGTTGACGTTCTGCGTGCCACCCGTCGCACCCTGGATCAGCAGGCTGGCATAGGGGCGGAAATCGTCGCCGAAGAAGATCTCGTTCGCCTGGTCGACGTCTTCCTTGAAGTAGAAGCCGCCGAGCAGGAAATTGATCCGGTCGCCGATTCCGCCGGAAATGCGGACTTCCTGGGTGAAGGTTTCGAGGCCCACGTCATCGAACTTGCGCCCGATCAGGTCGGCGCTGGTGAAATCCGAATCCTGGTTCGTGATCGCACGCGATTCACGGTAGCCGGTGATCGAGGTCAGCGTCAGCGCGCCGAGGTCGAGGTCGACCTGACCCGACAGGCCCCAGTTCTTGATGTCGTTGGTCGAATCGAAATTGGAGAAGATGACATCGGCGAACGGGTCGTTCGGGTTCGGAATCTGCCCCCCGACCGCCAGCACCGCATTGCTCGCGGCGCTGCGCTGGAGGTTGACCACGCCGCAGCAGATCTCGTCGATCTTGTCGTAATCGCCGATCAGGCGAACCGAGAGCGGCCCGTTGCCTTCGAACAGCAGCTGGCCACGCGCGAACCAGCGGTCACGGTCGTTCGAGCGGTTGCCGGTGCCGAGGTCGGTCAGGTAGCCATCGCGCTTGTTGACGCCGCCGGCCAGGCTGAAGGCGATGTTCTGCGAGATGGGGCCGGTGACCAGCCCCTTGCCTACGATAGCGTCGTAGTTGCCATAGCTCGCCTCGACCAGTCCGCCGAACTGGAATTCCGGCTTCTTGGTAACGATCGAGATCACGCCCGCGCTGGCGTTCTTGCCGAACAGGGTCGATTGCGGCCCGCGCAGGACCTCGACCCGCTCGACATCGGGCAGGTCGGTGATCTGGCTGGCGCTGCGGCTGCGGTAAACGCCGTCGACGAACACGCCCACCGACGGTTCGATACCGGCATTGTTGGCACCGTTGCCGAAGCCGCGGATGAGGAAGTTGGTGTTGGCCGAGCTTTGCAGCTGGGCGACCTTGAGCGAGGGCACGAGCGTCTGGAGATCGCGCAGGTCGCGCACCTGGTTGCGCTCGATCGTCTCGGCGGTGGTCACGCTGACGGCGACCGGAATTTCCTGCAGCGTCTGTTCGCGCTTGGTCGCGGTGACGATGATCTCGTTACCGGCGTTGACCCGTTCGGTTTCTGGAACGGCATCGGCGTCCTGCGCCAGCACAGCCGAGGGAATGACAAATGCGGTCGCGCCCGCAAGCAGCAGGGCGCGATGCCCGATGGCATGGAAATTCATGAATGCTCCTCTTCCTCGCACGCGGTCAGGGGTTGCCCGGGGAGGGTGCATGGCGACCGCTGCTTGATAAAAATGGATAAGGGGAGGCAGACGCACGCTCAAGCGACAAAATTCAACTGCTTCCGGCCGATTCCTCGACTGTGGCAAACCGGGCACAGTACGAGTGCGCTTGCCCGCGCGAGCGCCTTGGGGTAGGGGCGCGCGCGATATTGCGCTGCACAAATGCCTGCGCCCCCAAGCCAACGCTGACCCGAGAGCACCGAAACATGACTGCGCCCCTACGTAACGTGGCGATCATCGCCCACGTCGATCACGGCAAGACCACGCTGGTCGACCAGCTTTTCCGCCAGTCCGGCACCTTCCGCGACAACCAGCGCGTGGAAGAACGCGCCATGGATTCGAACGACCTGGAAAAGGAACGCGGGATCACGATCCTGGCGAAATGCACCAGCGTCGAGTGGAACGATACCCGAATCAACATCGTCGACACCCCCGGCCACGCCGATTTCGGTGCGGAGGTGGAGCGTATCCTGTCGATGGTCGACGGCGTGATCCTGCTGGTCGACAGCGCCGAGGGCGCGATGCCGCAGACCAAGTTCGTCACCGGCAAGGCACTTGCGCTGGGCCTGCGCCCGATCGTGGTCGTCAACAAGATCGACCGTCCCGATGGCCGCCCGCAGGAAGTGCTCGACGAGGTGTTCGATCTGTTCGTCAGCCTCGACGCGAATGACGAGCAGCTCGATTTCCCCGTCCTTTATGCCAGCGGGCGCGACGGTTACGCCAGCGAGGACCAGGAAGCGCGCAGCGGCACGCTCGACCCGCTGTTCCAGCGCGTGGTCGACCACGTCCCCGCCCCCGGCCTCGACACTGGCGGCAAGTTCAGCTTCCTCGCCACGCTGCTCGATCGCGACAACTTCATGGGCCGCGTGCTGACCGGCCGGGTCCAGTCGGGGACGATCAAGGTCAACGACCCGATCCACGTGCTCGATGCCGAAGGCAAGGTAATCGAGACCGGCCGCGCGACCAAGCTGATGAGCTTCCGCGGGCTGGAGCGCGTTCCGGTGGAGAGCGCGCAGGCGGGCGATATCATCGCGCTCGCAGGGCTGGAGAAGGCGACCGTCGCCAATACCCTGGCCGACCCGAGCGTCACCGAACCCATCGCCGCGCAGCCGATCGACCCGCCGACGCTGGCCATGCGCTTCGCGGTCAACGACAGCCCGCTGGCCGGGCGCGAGGGGACCAAGGTCACCAGCCGCCTGATCCGCGACCGCCTGCTGCGCGAGGCCGAAACCAACGTCGCCATCCGCGTGACCGAGAGCGAGGACCGCGACAGCTTCGAGGTCGCCGGACGCGGCGAATTGCAGCTCGGCGTGCTGATCGAGACGATGCGCCGCGAGGGCTTCGAGCTGGGCATCAGCCGCCCGCGCGTGCTGTTCCGCGAGGAAGGCGGACAGCGGACCGAACCTTATGAAACGGTCGTCATCGACGTCGACGACGAGCATTCGGGTACGGTCGTCGAGAAGATGCAGCGGCGCAAGGCCGAGCTGACCGATATGCGCCCCAGCGGCATGGGCAAGACCCGCGTCACCTTCTCCGCCCCCAGCCGCGGGCTGATCGGCTATCACGGCGAATTCCTGTCCGACACGCGCGGCACCGGCATCATGAACCGGCTGTTCGAGAAGTATGGCCCTTACAAGGGCCCGATCGAGGGTCGCCAGAACGGCGTGCTGATCTCGATGGTCGCAGGCGAGGCGGTGCCTTATGCTCTCAACGCGCTGGAAGAGCGCGGCGAGCTGTTCATCGGCGGCGGGGCCAAGATCTACGAAGGCATCATCATCGGCGAAAACGCCAAGCCCGACGATCTCGAGGTCAACCCGATGAAGTCGAAGCAGCTCACCAACTTCCGCTCGACCGGCAAGGACGACGCCATCCGGCTGACCCCGCCGCGGGTGATGACGCTGGAACAGGCGATCGCCTACATCGACGACGACGAGATGGTCGAGGTCACCCCGCAGTCGATCCGTCTGCGCAAGGCGATCCTGTGCCCGCACGAGCGCAAGAAGGCCAAGCGCAAGTTCGAAACTGCGTGACCACGCGAAAAGGGCCCCCGCCGATGTGGCGGAGGCCCTTCGCTGGCCACTAGGGGCGCAAAGGTCAGAAGCGGAAGTTCACCGTCGCGCGCAGCGAGTGGTAATCGAGCCGATCGTCGCCGACCCTCATGTTCGTACCGCCCGAGCGCAGCAGGAACGGGTTGGTCGCGGGCGCGGTGCCCTGCCCGACGGCGACGAAGTAGTCTTCGTCCTCATAGCTCGAATAGAGATATTCGAGGCCGATCCCGATGTTACGGTTGAGCATCACCTCACCGCCACCGCCGATCTGGCCGCCGAACTTCCAGCCGCCTTCGTTGGTCGGCGTGAAGGAGTTGGCGCCATTGGTGGTGCTGAAGCTGTGGTCCAGCTTGGCGAAGCCGACACCGCCGGTCACGTAAAACAGCCCGCGTCCGTCACCAGGCGAAATGCCCAGGCGGCCGCGCGCCATTACCGAATAGTCGATCTCGCGACCGATGGTGTAGCTGGCCGGGGTGGTGCTGAACGCGGTGGTGAAATCCTCCACGCCGGGCTTCGCGCCCTCGACCAGGAGACCGGCGACCAGCGGGCCATTACCGATGCGCTGGTCGTAACCGACGCGGACCGAGAAGCCCGGCTCCAGCTTGTTGCCGCCGCAGCTGCCCGCACGGACCGGACCATCGGCATCCCCGCGGCAGAAACCGGTGCTGAATGCATCGGCACCGGCGGCGGTGAAGACGAAATTATCGAAATCACCGTTGCGATCGGTGTCGAAAACAAAACGATCATTACGGGAATCCTGGGGAGTATCCGCCGAAACTGTGCCCGATACGTAGAAACCGTCATAATACGGCCTGTCCTGCTGGGCAATTGCGGGGCTCGCAACCAAAGCAACACCGGCTAACAGCGAGCCAGCGATAGTTTTACGACCAACCATGAGATATCCTTTACGTAAGATTAACGTATGAATCCGTCTGGAATTCTTGCGGACAACCCATCTCAGGATGAACCGGTTCCCGCATCCTGCCTCATTCCGGCAGGAACCCGGAAAATTGTGACTTATTTGCCGCACCTTCGGTCAAGCGAGCGCCGCGAAGGCATATGAACGGCGCGTGGTGGCCAATCCCGTGACCGCCTGTTAGGCCCCCGTCATGGAAACCGGCACCCTGATCGCTCTCTCGCTTTACTTCGCCCTCATGCTGGCCATCGGGCTTCATGCCTGGCGCAAGTCGACGGCCGACAGCGCGGGCTATCTGCTCGCCGGGCGCAGTCTTTCGCCATCGGTCGCGGCGCTTTCCGCAGGCGCGAGCGATATGTCCGGCTGGCTCCTGCTCGGGTTGCCCGGCGCGCTCTATGCCGCTGGGCTGGTCGAGGCGTGGATCGGCATCGGGCTGTTCGTCGGCGCGCTGGTCAACTGGATCGTCGTCGCGCCGCGCCTGCGCGAACAGACCGAGCGGCTGGGCAATGCGCTGACCATCCCCGAATGGCTCGCCAACCGCTTCCCCGACAAGGCGACCGCGCTGCGGGTGATCGCCGCGCTGGTGATCGTGGTCTTCTTCGCCGTTTATACCGCCGCCGGGATGGTGGCAGGGGGCAAGCTGTTCCAGACGAGTTTCGCCGGAATCTTCGGCGATACGGGGATGTCGGATTACATGATCGGCATTCTCGTCACGGCGGGAGTAGTACTCGCCTACACCATGATCGGCGGTTTCCTGGCGGTGAGCCTGACCGACTTCGTGCAGGGCCTTATCATGGTCACCGCACTCATCGTCATGCCGCTGGTAGTGATGTTCGGCCCCGGCGGCAGCGCCGGCGGGTCGATCGCAGCGGTCCCGCAGGATGGCTTCCTGAGTCTGACGCACGGATTGACCTTCATCGGTTTCCTCAGCGCGGTGACATGGGGGCTGGGCTATTTCGGCCAGCCGCACATCATCGTGCGGTTCATGGCCATCCGCTCGGTCGCCGAGGTGCCGGTGGCCCGCAACATCGGCATGGCATGGATGGGCGTGTGCCTGGTCGGCGCGATCGGCGTGGGCCTGGCCGGGCGTGCCTATATCGAGCGCAACGGCCTGACGATCCAGGACCCGGAGACGATCTTCATCGTCCTGGCCGAACTGCTGTTCCACCCATTGGTGACCGGGTTCCTGCTCGCGGCTCTGCTGGCGGCGGTGATGTCGACGATCAGTTCCCAGCTCCTCGTCGCCTCCAGCTCGCTGACCGAGGATATCTACCGCCTGTTCTTCCGCAAGGAATGCAGCGAGCGCGAGGCGGTCAATGTCGGCAGGCTCAGCGTGCTGCTGGTCGCCATCGCCGCGATTGCACTGGCGGCCGATCCCGAAAGCCAGGTGCTGGGCCTGGTCGCCAATGCCTGGGCTGGATTCGGCGCTGCCTTCGGGCCGCTCGTCATCCTGGCGCTGACCTGGGACCGGATGACCGGAGCGGGCGCGGTCGCGGGGCTGGTGACGGGCGCTGCGGTGGTCGGACTGTGGATCGCGCTGGGCTGGAATTCGAGCTTTCTCGGCGGGCCGGGCATCTACGAGATCATCCCCGGCTTCGCGGCGAGCTGGCTGGCGATCGTGCTGGTCAGCCGCGCTGCGGCACCGGCCAACACCGGCGCGTCAACGATCGGTTAACCATATTTGCGCACAGTCGCGGCATGGCGCGCATCATCGCCCTTGCCTTGCTCAGTCTGACGCTGACCGCGTGCGGCAGCCTGGTTCCGGGTGAGCGCTCCAGCCAGTCGCCGCGTCCGCCCACCCAGACAGCGGTCATCACCCCCAGCCCGCAGACGCAGCAATGCCTCGCCGACCTCGGCGCGGCCGGGGCACGGTTCGTGGCCCTGCCCGATCGCTACATGGGCGAAGGCTGCGCGCAACTGGGCACCGTTTCGCTTTCTGCAGTGCGGAGCGATTTCGAGAGCCTGGGCGTGTCGAACCTCGGCCCGGTCGCCTGCCCCACCGCAACTGCCTTTTCCGACTGGGCCCGCTTTGGCGTGGACCGCGCCGCGCGGCAGATTCTCGGCAGCCCGCTGGCCCGGATCGAGACCATGGGCAGCTTCGCCTGCCGCAATGTCGCGGGCAGCGGGCGGCGCTCCGCCCATGCCACTGCCGACGCGATCGACATTGCCGCCTTCGTGCTGGCCGATGGCCGCCGGGTGAGCGTCCTGCACCACTGGACCGGCGGGACCGCGGCGGAGCGCGAGTTCCTGCGTGTCGTCCAGCGCAGCGCCTGTCGGCGCTTTCGCACCGTGCTGGGCCCGGAATACAACGCCGCGCATCGCGACCACTTCCATCTCGAACGCGGCGGTGACGGCGGGTTCTGCCGCTAGGGTTTGTTAGAACGGCGCGGGTCGGTGCCGCTTCCGCGAAGCTGAAAAAGCGACCCTAAAGACCAGCTTCCAGCCGTAGCCGCACCGCGTCAGCCGGGTGACGCGCGCCGATCTTGCCCATCATGTTGGCCCGGTGAATCTCCACCGTGCGCGGGCTGATCTTCAACTCCCGCGCAATCGCCTTGTTGGTGCTGCCCACTGCGAGCCAGTCCAGCACCTCGCGCTCGCGCGCGGAAAGCGTATCGACCAGCGCGCGCGCCTCGATCAGCCGCTGCCGGGCCTCCGCCTGAGCCGTTGCCTCGGCGGCGATCCGGGGCAAGGTGGCGACAAGGCGCTCCTCCTGCAGCGGGAGACGGAAGTATTCGATGGCACCCGCCTTCACCGCGGCAACGATGTCGCGCACCCGTGGCTTCGGTCCGGTCAGGGCGATCGGCAGCGGCAGTCCGCGAGCAGTCAGCGCCTCGATCGCCTGGCCCACCGTCATTCCATGAAGACCGTCGCGCAGAAGGACGATGCCCAGGTCCGGACTGAAATCGAGCAATTCGATCAAGTCGGCATAGACCTCGGCATGCCAGCCGATCGCGAAGAACGCCCGCGCCTGTTCCGCGCGCGATTTCGCGTCGGCATCGACAATATGAGCGGTTGGTTGTGCGTGACCCATGGTCAGGCAAACTGCGCGAATACCCGTAGTCCGTTAACCCGAGATAGATCGATATCGGACCTATTTCGCACCTCGGCAGAACTTTACCAGCGGGGCATAAGTCGTTGGACCATAAAGGTACATGCCGCCGAAATGGTCGCTTTGTCGGTGGGTCAGTGCTCGTCGAACGAATAGTCGGGCAGGGAATGGAAAGCATTGCGCAGCGCGTCCCCCCAGCTCGACGAGATCGCCTGGAAATAGGGGTCGCCCTGGACCACCCGCCGTTCGTGCGCGACGGCGAACTTGTCGCGCTCGATGACCAGCAGGTCCAGCGGCAGGCCCACCGATAGGTTGGCCTTGAGCGTGGAATCGAAGCTGACCATTAGCAGCTTGACCGCGTCCTCGAAGCTCATCTGCCGGTCGTAGCCCCGGATCAGGATCGGACGGCCATACTTGGTCTCGCCGATCTGGAAGAACGGGGTGTCGAAGCTCGCCTCGATGAAATTGCCCTCGGGATAGATCAGGAACAGGCGCGGCTCCATCCCCGCGATCTGCCCGGCGACGATCATCGAGGCGGTGAAGCGACCCTGCCCGCGCTCGCCATGCGCGTCCTGCTGGCCGGACACGGTCTCGCGCAGCAGCTTGCCGACTTCCGAGGCGACCTGGAACATGGTCGGGGCCTCGAGTAGAGAGTTCTTGCGTTCGCCGGGGGCCTTGCTCCGCTCCTCGAGCTGACTCACGACGGCTTGCGTGGTGGCGAGATTCCCCGCCGCCATTACCGCGATCATGCGCTCGCCCGGAACGTTCCAGCGATACATCTTGCGAAATACCGAGATGTTGTCGACACCGGAATTGGTCCGGGTGTCGCTCATCAAAACCAGGCCGCGATCCAGCAGCATTCCCACGCAGTAGGTCATCTCACTGGTTCACCTGCTGCTGCTCGACCGCGATGGCCACGTGCAGATCCTCCTGCATCGATCCGAAACGAATACCGGTGATAGGGGCCGCGTCGCGATAGTCGAGCCCCGTCGCCACCCGCACATAGCGGGGATCGGGACTGATGCCGTTGGAAATATCGAAGCCGACCCAGCCCAGGCCCATCACGTGGGCCTCGGCCCAGGCGTGGGTCGCCTCCTGCTCGATCCGGTCGTTCATCATCAGGTAGCCGCTGACATAGCGGGCTGGCACCTCCAGCGCCCGGGCCGCGCCGATGAAGATGTGGGCATGGTCCTGGCATACCCCGTGCCCGGCGGCTGCGGCCTGTTCACCGGTGGTGTCGACGCCAGTGAGGCCTGCGCGGTATTCCACCCGCTCACGGATTGTCCGCGACAGCAGGTGCAGCCGTTCAAGCGGATCGCCCGAGGCGCAATCGCGCACGATCGCCCGCATCTTCGGTCCCGGCTTGGTCAGCGGCGTCTGCCCGAGGAAGCTCCACAACGGCAGGTGGCCCGAATGTCGCCCGATGACTCCGGCCTGATCCTCGGTATCGACTTCGCCGGTGCAGCGGATCACGACCTCGCGCGCGCCCGGCTCGACCGAGACCAGCGTGACGTGGTTGAAATGCTGGTCGTCGTATTCCAGTTCGCGCACCGCGTGTTCCAGTTCCATCGACCAGCGCGCGATTTCCTGCCCCTGTGTCCGCTTCGGCGTCAACCGGACACGCTGAAGCGCGTGCACGACCGGCGCGGAAAAGGCGTAGCGCGTGGTATGGCTGATCGAGAGGCGCATCAGGCGAGGAACCTGTAGTCGTCGGCGATCGCCCTGGCGATGCTGGTGTTGCGCGACATGAAGTCGGTCAGGAATTCATGCAGGCCGATCTCGAACACTTCGTCGATGGTCAGCTGGCCCAGGTGGGTGTCGGCATCGCGCATCAGCGCGTGGCATTCGCCTTCGCTATGGTGCAGCCGCGCGAGTGCTGCCAGTTCGCCGCGCAGCGCCGCATGGCAGAAGGCGAGGCTGCGCGGAAAGCGGGCATCCAGGACGAGGAACTCGACAATCCCGCGCGCGTCGATCTGTCCCGCGTTGAGCCAGCGGAAAGCACGATCGCCCGAGACCGATCGCAGCAGTTGATCCCACTGGCCGGTGTCCATGGTAGTGCCGACATAGGATAGCGATGGCAGCAGCAGGTAGTATTTCATGTCCAGCGTGCGGGCCACATTATCGGCCCGCTCGACAAACGTGCCGGCGCGGGCGAAATGATAGCCTTCGTTGCGCAGCAGCGTGCCCGCCATCGCGCCGTGTGCCAGAGTCCCGGCGCGGCGGATCATCTCCAGCGCCTCGCCCACCTGCCCCTGCGACAGCGGGCGGCGCAGGCATTCGCGAATGTCCATCCAACTGGTGTTGATCGCCGTCCACAGTTCGCCGGTGATCGCAGTGCGGGTAGCCCGGGCATTGGTGCGCACGTTCTCGATCATCTTGAGCACGCTCAAGGGGTTGTCGTCGTCGCGCAGGATGAAATTCCACGCCTGCTGTCCGGTATAGGTGCCGTTCTTCGCCTCGTAGTGCTTGCGCAGGCCCAGCGCCTCGATCACCGAACGCCATTCTTCCTCCGCCGTCGCGACATCGCGGATCAGCGCCATGCGGAACCCCGCTTCGAGCAGGCGCGCAGTATTCTCCGCCCGCTCGAGATAGCGGAACATCCAGAACAACCCGTTGGCGGTCTTGCCCAGCATCAGTCCTTGAGCACCCAGGTATCCTTGGTTCCGCCCCCTTGCGAGGAATTGACCACTAGCGAACCCCGCTTCAGCGCCACCCGCGTCAGGCCGCCCGAAGTTATGTCGATCCCGTCGGGCGAAACCAGCACGAACGGGCGCAGATCGACATGGCGCGGGGAAAGCCCCTTGCGGGTGAAGATCGGGCAAGTGGACAGCGCCAGAGTCGGCTGCGCGATGTAATTCTCAGGCCGCGCCACCAGCTTGTCGCGGAACGCAGCCAACTCGCGCCGCGATGCGGTCGGGCCGATCAACATCCCGTAGCCGCCCGAGCCGTGGACTTCCTTGACCACCAGTTCGGCGAGGTTGTCGAGCACGTACTTGAGACTGTCCTCGTCGGCGCAGCGCCAGGTCTTGACGTTGGGCAGCAACGGTTTCTCGCCGGTGTAGAATTCGACGATCTCGGGCATGAAGGAATAGATCGCCTTGTCGTCGGCGATGCCGGTGCCCGGCGCGTTGGCGATGGTGATCCCGCCCGCGCGATAGACGTCCATGATCCCCGGCACGCCCAGCACGCTGGCGGGATTGAAGGTAAGCGGATCGAGGAAATCGTCGTCGACCCGGCGATAGAGCACGTCCACCGGCTCGTACCCGCTCGTGGTTCGCATCTGAACCCGCCCGCCGACCACGCGCAGGTCACTGCCTTCGACCAGTTCCGCGCCCATCTGATCGGCCAGGAAAGCGTGCTCGTAATAGGCGCTGTTGTAGATACCCGGCGTCAGCACCGCGACGTTGGGCTTGCCAGTAGTGCCTGGGGGCGCGCAGGCGGCGAGGCTCTTGGCCAGGCGGCGCGGATAGTCCGACACGGTCGCAACCGGCACCCGGGTGAACAGTTCCGGGAACATCGCCATCATCGTCTCGCGGTTCTCGAGCATATACGAGACCCCGGAAGGCGTGCGTGCGTTGTCTTCCAGCACGAACCAGTCGTTCGCCTCGGTGCGGACGAGGTCGATCCCGACGACGTGGGTATAGACTCCGCCCGGCGGGGTGAAACCGACCATATGCGGCAACCATGCCTCGTTCTGGCGCAGCAGGCGCTGCGGCAACCGGCCCGCGCGGACGATTTCCTGTCGATGGTAGAGATCGTGGATGAAGGCGTTGAGCGCACGCACGCGCTGCTCGATCCCGCGGGTCAGCCTGCGCCATTCACTTGCGTCGATGATCCGCGGGACCATGTCGAACGGGATCAGCCGTTCTTCGGCGGCATCCTCGCCATAGACGTTGAAGGTGATCCCGGTGCGGCGGAAGCTGCCCTCCGCATCCTTGTGCTTGCGGTGCAGCAATTCGGGAGATTGATCGCCATACCACTGGCAGTAATCGGAATAGGCCGCACGAATGCCGCCCTGCCCATCGCGCATTTCGTCGAACGTGTCCGCCTTGTGCGCCATGTACCCCCGATTGCCGGAATTGCTGCATTGCAACGTCCACCGGGCGTGGCCGCCAGTCAAGGGTCAAAGCGGTCAGGGCTGATCGAGTTCCCGCAGCACCGTCAGGATCGACTCGGGCGAATAGCTGAAGCCGATGTGGGTGCAGCGCAAGGCGATCGCCCGGTCCCGCTCACCCGAGCGCCCGCGCGAACTGCGCGGACTGACGATTCCGTCGCGCGGGCTCCACAGCGCGACCGTTGGCACCGGGGGCTTGGCTCCGATATCGGCCTCGATCGGCGGTTCGTCCACGCGGTGCCCGGCGATGAACTGATAGACCCGCCAGGCATTGTTGGCGCGCGGATCGCCCGAAAACGGTGTGCCCATCGTGACCACCTTCAGCACGCGGTCGGGCTGGCGCTTGGCCAGTTCGCGCGCGAACAGGCCGCCAAGGCTCCACCCGACCAGCGCCACCTCGCGCCCGTAGCGTTCGTGAACCTCGGCCAGCCGGTCTTCGAGATAGCGGAAATTGGCCTCGGTCGGGCCGAGGTTGAAGCCCAGCCCCCATCGCTTGACCTTGTGCCCGGCCCGCTCGAGCTGGCGCGCCATGTAGCGCATCCGCATCGGGTGCGTGGCGAAGCCGGGTAGCAGCATCACGGTGCGCACGGTTTCCGCCGGGGCGATATCCAGCCGCCGGAACGGGCGACGCACCGGCTCGGTCAGATGGACCAGCTCGCCAACAAGGTGCCGCAGCTTGGGGCGTGATGAAACCAGTTCGACGGGTTCGCGCGCGAGTTCCCACCGCCGCGCCCATTCGGCGCGGTTGCCGGGGAGATGTTCGAACGAAGAGGGGGCCGGATGGATTGCCATACCTGCTATCCTCCGCCCCTCTTCTGCAATCTCACCTGAACCGATCGCTCACGGGCAATCGCCGATCCGCTGCGAGGTCACGGCCATCGCCATCCGCATCTCGCCGCCGGGCAGCGCGGGGTTCTTCTGGCTCATGGACATGGCAAGTTCGCTGCGCTCGCGCTCGACTGTGCCATTCATGGTCATGTCGACCGCCACGCCGGCCGGACCGCTGCACTTGAGCGCGGCATCGAGTTTCGAGCCTGCCGCGTCGAAGCGATCGAACTCGCACGACACGCCCTGCCCACCTTCGCCGATCTGCCGGGCGAAATCGCGGAACCCTTCGTCCGCCTCCTCCTGGGTCAGGCAGGTCTCGCTCGTCTGCCCCTGGCTGCCGCCCATCATCGCGCGCATCTGTTCCGCCTGGCCAGCGGGCAGGCCCGGCACCTCGATCTCGGTCAGGCGCGCGGTACTCCGGTAAAGGCCCGGGCGCGGCTTGACGAGGTTTTCGGCGGCGGCGGCGACTTCGTCCATCGACTTGGGTGTCCCGGGGGCATCGCCGCAGGCACCGAGCATCATTGCGCCCGTGATCGCCAATACTTTCCACCGCATAGTGCCTGCTCCCTTCCGTCAAGCGACCGGGCGGCAAGCTATCAAGCAAGACCGCAAAAGCCAATCATTGCCGCGCGCCCCCCGCCCGCCCATATGTGCGCGCATGGCCGAACTGGTGATCCGACGCGGGCTGGAAGAACCCGACACGAGTGGGCAATTCGTACCCCACAAACCCGCCCGCCCCGAGAAATCGATGGGCGGGAGGCCGTTCGAACTCGTTTCCGACTATACCCCCAGCGGCGACCAGCCGACCGCGATCGCGGAGCTGGTCGAGGCCTCGCTCGCGGGCGAGCAAACGCAGGTGCTGCTGGGCGTCACCGGCAGTGGCAAAACCTTCACGATGGCCAAGGTGATCGAGGAATTGCAGCGCCCCGCACTGGTCCTCGCGCCCAACAAGATCCTCGCCGCGCAGCTCTATGGCGAGTTCAAGAGCTTCTTTCCGAACAACGCGGTCGAATATTTCGTCAGCTACTACGATTACTACCAGCCCGAGGCCTACGTGCCTCGCAGCGACACCTACATCGAGAAGGAAAGCTCGGTGAACGAGGCGATCGACCGGATGCGCCACTCGGCCACTCGCGCACTGCTCGAACGCGACGACGTGATCATCGTCGCCTCGGTTTCGTGCCTCTACGGCATCGGTTCGGTCGAGACCTATTCGGCGATGATCTTCGACCTCAAGAAGGGCGAGACGCAGGACCAGCGCGAGATCATCCGCAAGCTGGTTGCCCTGCAATACAAGCGCAACGACGCCGCCTTCCAGCGCGGCAACTTCCGCGTGCGCGGCGACAGCCTGGAGATTTTCCCGAGCCACTACGAGGACATGGCCTGGCGGATCAGCTTCTTCGGCGACGAGATCGAGGAGATTTCGGAGTTCGACCCGCTGACGGGGCAGAAGGGCGCCAGCCTCAATACCGTCCGCGTCTATGCCAACAGCCACTACGTCACCCCCGGCCCGACGATGAAGCAGGCGAGCGCGGCGATAAAGTTCGAGCTGGAGGAACGGCTCAAGGAACTGCACGCCGAAGGACGCTTGCTTGAGGCACAGCGGCTGGAGCAGCGCACCAATTTCGACCTCGAGATGATCGCCGCCACCGGATCGTGTGCGGGAATCGAGAACTACAGCCGGTTCCTCACCGGCCGCCTGCCGGGCGAACCGCCGCCGACGCTGTTCGAATACCTGCCCGAAAACGCCCTGCTGTTCGTCGATGAAAGCCACCAGACGGTGCCGCAGATCGGCGCGATGGCGCGCGGCGACCACCGTCGCAAGTTGACGCTGGCCGAATACGGCTTCCGCCTGCCGAGCTGCATCGACAACCGCCCGCTGCGCTTCAACGAATGGGACGCGATGCGCCCGCAGACCTTCGCGGTCAGCGCCACCCCCGGCGGGTGGGAGATGGAGCAGACCGGCGGCGTCTTTGCCGAGCAGGTCATCCGCCCGACCGGGCTGATCGACCCGCCGGTGGAAATCCGCCCGGTCGAGGACCAGGTCCAGGACTGCATCGTCGAATGCAAGGCGACCGCCGCCAAGGGCTATCGCACGCTCGTCACCACCCTCACCAAGCGCATGGCGGAGGACCTGACCGAATTCATGCACGAGGCTGGCGTGCGCGTGCGCTACATGCACTCCGACGTCGAGACGCTCGAGCGCATCGAGCTGATCCGCGACCTGCGGCTTGGCGTCTATGACGTTCTGATCGGTATCAACCTGCTGCGCGAGGGGCTCGACATTCCCGAATGCGGGCTGGTGTGCATCCTCGACGCGGACAAGGAAGGCTTCCTTCGTTCCGAGACCAGCCTGATCCAGACCATCGGCCGCGCCGCGCGAAACGTCGACGGGCGCGTGATCCTCTATGCCGACCGGGTGACTGGCAGCATGGAACGCGCCATCGCCGAAACCGACCGCCGCCGCGAGAAGCAGCGCCAATACAACGAGGAACACGGGATCACCCCGCAGACGATCAAGCGCCAGATCGCCGACATCGTCGCCCATACCGCGAGCCAGGACGGCGTGGTGATCGGCACCGGCGATGACGAGCGCAACAATCTCGTCGGCCACAACTTGCGCGCCTACATCGAGGACCTGGAAAAGCGGATGCGCGCCGCCGCGGCGGACCTCGAGTTCGAGGAAGCCGGCCGCCTGCGCGACGAGATCAGGCGGCTGGAAGCCGACGAACTTGGCATCCCCGACCCGGACAAGAAAGCGCCGCTGGTCGGGCGGAGCAACGAGGGCAAACCGGGGACGCGCAAAACGCGGTATGGGAAGACGCAGCGGAAGTGGGGGCGTTAGCGAGTCAAGCGGATTATTTCAGAAATTTTGCGGTTTCCCCACTTGAGAACTGGTCGAAACTGCAATCAATAGTGCGCTGCTCAACACGAGGCAGCAATGACCAAGATCGACAAGCTCTATGACCGCGTCGTAGCCAATCCTGGACAGACGATTCCGTACCGTGATTTCATCGCCTTGATCGAAGCTGTCGGCTTTCGTCTGGCCCGAACGAGGGGAAGCCATCGATCGTACGTCCATACCTCGTGTCCGAAGCTGCTGGTCGTTCAGCCAAAAGGTAAGGACGCGAAGCGCTATCAGGTTCGCGAGTTTCTTGATATAATCGCGGAATACGGCCTAGGTCTGGAAGAATGACGCAGCATCGCTACCACATTAACGTGTTCTGGTCGGCAGAGGATGACTGCTGGATCGCGGACGTACCCGATCTGCGGCCTTGTTCCGCACACGGAGATACTCCTTCGCAGGCGATTGCTGAGGCCGAAGTGGCGATCTCGCTGTGGCTCGAAACCGCCGAGGAACATGGCTTCGTGATTCCCGAAGCGCGCTATCGCCCGGCGATCTACGCGGCAGGGTAAACCCAAAATGTCCCGCTCGCATCGCAAGACGCCGATCAGCGGCATCACCGGCGCCAAAAGCGAAGCCGAGTGGAAAGCCAAGGCTTCGCGTAAATTGCGGGTAGCAGCGCGTGGTCTGCTGGCCACGCAGCCTGAAGGCGAAACACTCAGCAGGAAACGGTGGGAAGTCGTCAATCCTTGGGACGGCCCCAAGGACGGGAAGAGCTGGTTCGGCAAGCGTTATCCGAAATCCATGCGCAAATAGCTTGCCGATTTACGCAACGCCCGGGCTTTGCCATAGCCCTCGCATGACCCTCCCCAAGCTGCTGGCCGCAACGGCCTTCCTCGCCCTCTCCGTCCCGGCCCTCGCCCAGGACAAGCCTGCCGAGAAGCCCGCCGCCGCGGCGAAGGACTACGAGGCCAACAGCGCCTCCAAGCGTTTCACCGGCACCTTTGGCGGGCAGCGGGTCACTTACACCGCCACCGTTGAGGAGCAGGTGCTCAAGGACGAGAAGGGTGTGCCCCGCGCCGCCATCGCCACCACCAGCTATATCGCCGAGCCGCGCGATCCGGCGAGACCGGTCACGTTCCTGTTCAACGGCGGGCCGGGGTCGGCCTCCTTGTGGCTCCAGATGGGCGCGTTCGGGCCGAAGCGGGTCGACATTCCGGGCGACGCGCGCGACGATGGCGCGCCGCCTTACCCCATCCTCGACAATCCCGACGCGCTGCTCGACGTGACCGACCTCGTGTTCATCGATCCGGTCGGCACCGGCTTCAGCCGCGCCATCGGCGATACCGACCCCAAGGATTACTGGGGCGTCACGAAAGATGCCAAGTCGGTTGCCGCCGTCATCCGCCAGTGGATTTCGCGCAATGGGCGCTGGAACAGCCCCAAGTTCCTGGGCGGCGAGAGCTATGGGACCACCCGCTCCGCCGCAGTCGTCCATGAACTCGAAGGGAGCTACAACGATGTCGCGCTGAACGGCGTCATCCTGATCTCGACCGTGCTCGATTTCGGTGCCGGGGCCGAGACCGAGGGTGCAGAACTCGGCTACATCACCACACTTCCAAGCATGGCGGTGACCGCGCTCTACCACGGCAAGGCCGAGGCAAGCTCGACCGAAGCCATTGCCGAGGAAGCGCGCCAGTTCGCGATCGGCCCCTATGCCGCGTTCCTCCTCAAGGGGCAGCGCGCGGGCGCGGACGAACGCGCGTCGGTGCGGCGCGAACTCGCCCGGCTGACCGGACTGTCGGAAGAATACCTCGAACGCGCGGACCTGCGCGTGTCGAGTGCCCGGTTCTACAAGGAACTGCTGCGCGACCGGGGCCTGACTGTGGGCAGGCTCGACAGCCGCTACACCGGGCGCGACTACGACAACGCAGGCGAGACGCCCGACAACGATCCCAGCTTCTACGGTATCGACGCGGGCTACACGGCTGCCGCAAACGCCTATTTCCGCGACACGATCGGCTACCGGACCGACCTCGACTACGTTACCATCGGCGGCGTGCGCGACTGGGACTGGCGCATCGCCGGCGGGCGCGACACCAACGCCTATCTCAACGTCACGCCCTGGCTCGGACGGGCACTGCGCGAAAACTCCGACCTCAGGATTTTCGTCGGCCAGGGGTGGTATGACTTCGCCACGCCCTTCTTCGCCGCCGAATACGCGTTGACGCGCACGGGCATCCCGCAGGACCGGATCGTGTACGAATACTATGGATCGGGCCACATGATGTATATTCGCGCTGCGGACCGGGCCAAGCTTTCGGCCGACGTGCGCGATTTCATTCGCGGGCGCTGATCCCGTGCGCTTGGGCGTTGCTGCCGCTGTTCTGGTGCTGCTCGCCGGATGCAAGCCACCGGCGACCGACGGCTATCAGGAACGGGTGGACCTGGCCGAGGCGGGCCGCTTCGCCAGCGCGCCGATTGTCTCGCCCGACACAACGGGGGCGATATGGGCCCAGAGCCGCGCCCCGATGCGGATCGTCTATGGCATTTCCGGGGAAGCGCCGCAGGTGGCGCTCGAATGCGTCGGCACGGGCGCCGAAGCAGCGATCAGGCTGACCCGTTTCGCCCCCGCCGATGCAGAGGCCAAGGCGCTCGCCGCACTGATCGGCAACGGGCATATCGCACGCCTGCCGGTTGCGGCGTGGTGGAACGGGCAGGCGTGGATCTGGCAAGGAGAGGTCTCGGTGCTGGACCCTCGGCTCGAGGCGCTGACCGGCACGCGCCAGGTCGAACTGACGATTCCGGGCGCTGGCAGCGTGGCGATCAATCCCGACGCCCAGCCAGCCCGGCTGGTGGCGGAATGCCGCGAGTTGTCGCAGGTGGCGGCTTAGCGTCGGGCTTTCGCGGCCAGCAGGTCGGGTGTCAGGATCTGCGGAAGTTGCTCGGCCTCCTTCCCCGGTTCGTACCACAGATATAGCGGCACTCCGGCCGCACCGTGCTGAGCCAGGAAAGCGGCGATCTCGGCGTCGCGGTGCGTCCAGTCGCCGCGAAGACTCACAACGCTCGCCTGCTCGAAAGCCTCGCGGGTCGCCTCACGCTCGATTGCCACCCGTTCGTTGACCTTGCAACTGACGCACCAGTCGGCGGTGAACCACACGAACACCGGCTTGCCACTCGCCCTTGCCTCGGCCAGCGCCGCGGCGCTGAACGGGGCGGGGTCGAGGAGAGAGCGAGCGGCCTGGGCCGAGGCCGGGGCATAGCTGGCCGGCAAGGCAAACGCCGCGAACAGAGCGAACGGGGCGGCGATCAGGCCAAACGCGGGCCAGGCCAGTTTGCCGCGCCGCTGGAGCTTGCCGACCACGAGCAGCGCGACCACCACGCCCGCGACCGCAACCAATGCCACCAGAGCGAAGCCCTGCCCGCCAAGCCTAGCCGTCAGCCAGATCAGCGCCAGCGCCGTCAGCCCCATCGGCACCGCCATCGCACGGCGGAAACGCCCCATCCAGGCACCGGGCCGGGGCAAGCGGCGGCGCAAGGCAGGCAGCAATGCGATCGCGAGAAACGGCAAAGCAAGACCCAGCCCGAGCGCGCCGAACAGCGCAAGCGCCTCGACCGGAGGCAGGATCAGTGCCGCACCAAGCGCCGCCGCCATGAAAGGACCGGTACAGGGTGTTGCCACGAATGCCGCGAGAACACCGGTGGCGAAACCGCCCGAGGCGCTGCCACTGCGCGTGACCGGCAGAGATGGCAGCTCGAACACGCCGCCGAGATTCGCGGTGATGGTGACCGTCAGCAGCAGTAGCGCAACGACGACGCCCGGCTCCTGCAACTGGAACGCCCAACCCACGCTCTCACCCGCGGCGCGCAGCGCGAGCAGTAGCGCGCCAAGCGCCAGGCAGGCGACCATTGCCCCGGCGGTATAGGCCAGTCCCTCGCGCCGTGCCGTCGCCTCGCTCTCCCCCGATTTGGCGAGGCTCAGTGCCTTGAGGCTGAGGATCGGGAACACGCATGGCATGACGTTGAGCAGCAGCCCGCCGAGCAGCGCGGCGAAGATCAGGGCCGCCAGCGAAGGGGCATCCGGCCCCGCGAGCAATGTCGCCCCTTCGATCGTCACCGGCCCCGGCGCGGCATCGAAGCGCACGCCCTCCCCGGCCCCGAAGGCAACGATCCCGCTAAGGCGTTCCGGCAGCCGCGCGCCTTCTGCAAGGGCGAGGTCGGCCACCAGCAGGTCACCACTGCGCCTGAACACCTGTGGTGCCGGGTAGGCGACAAGGTCTCGCGTCGCGATGAAAACATGAGGTTCGGGCAGCGAGAGATCGGCTGGCAACGGAATGGCGATGCGCAGCACCCTGCCGCTCAGCGCATAGGTCGCCGTGCGGTCGAGTTCGGGCGCGATAGTGGCGCGCCAGCGGGCGAATGCGGGATCGCTCTGCCCAGCACTTCCGATTTCGATCTCGGTCCTCAGCGTCCCCCATTGCGGCACGCACAGGACATCGCTGCACGTCAGCCACTCGGCGGCCACGGACACCGGAACGCGCTGGCCGGGCCGGGCATCTGCGGGAACCGCCACCGGCACCAAGACAGCGTGCGTGCCCTTGTAAACGTGGTTCATCAGCCCGGCGATGGTGAGCCGACCAGGCACCGGATAGCGCGGCTCGCTCGCCCGCCAGCCTGCGGGAAGCTGCCATGCCAGCGTCATGCCCTGTCCCGCATCGCCGGGGTTCGACCAGTAGCCGTGCCACCCTTCCAGCGGCTCGAACACCAGAGCCAGGTCGATGGTGCTGCCCGGAGCGACGATACCGTCGGCGACCAGAGTGACGCGGCCCCTATCCATGTTCTCGGCGGGACGGACGAAATCCTGTGCGCTCAGCGGGGCACACAACAGGGCTACGACGGCGCACCACAGCACCACGGCCGCGCGCAGCGGAGCAGGGAATGGCCTTGCGCCAGTCATGCCGCCGCCTCTAGGGACCTGACGCACAACTGGCAATGAAGGCGGCGATGGACGACAGGCGCGATCTCCTGATTCTGGGCGGCGGTCTCGTCGGCATGACGCTGGCGCTCGCCGCTGCGAAGAAAGGCATCTCGAGCCACGTCGTCGACCGGGCCGATCCGGCCGAACTGACCGCCGAGGGGTTCGACGGGCGCGCCAGCGCTATCTCCACCGCAAGCTGGAACCTGTTCCGCAACATCGGCCTCGCCGACGCGCTGGAACCGCACGCCTGCCCCATCGCATCGATTGCCGTGACCGATCAGATGAAGCCGGGCCGGATCGATTTCACGCCCGAGCCTCACGAGGGATCGCTCGGGAGGATGTTCGCCAACCGGCGCTTGCGGCTGGCCTTGTTCGAAGCGGCTGGCAAGGAACCGCTGATCGCATGGAATGCCAAGGTCGAGGTCACGCACCGCGAGCGCGGCGAGCACGGTGTATCCGCTACCCTCGCCGATGGCCGCACCCTCTCCGCCGCGCTGATGATCGCGGCCGAGGGACGCCGCTCGCCGACGCGCGATGGCGCGGGCATCGCCATCGCCAACTGGGACTACCGCCACCGCGCCGTCATCGCCGGGCTGAGCCACGAGAAGCCGCACGACAACGTCGCCTGGGAAATCTTCTATCCTGCCGGGCCGTTCGCCTTGCTGCCCATGCTCGACGATGCCGACGGCACCCATCGCAGCGCGCTGGTCTGGACCGTGGACGAGCAGGACGCGGCGGGCACGCTCAAACTGTCCGACCGGGCGTTCCTGGCCGAACTGGACAAGCGCATGGGCGACCTGTTCGGGCGCATCACCGGGGTGGGTCCGCGCGCATCGTTCCCACTCGGGTTTCATCATACCGCGCGGATCACAGAACATCGCCTTGCCCTGGTCGGCGATAGCGCGCACGGCATCCACCCGATCGCTGGGCAGGGGCTCAATCTGGGCCTGCGCGACGTCGGCGCGCTGGTGGAGGTGCTGGCAGAGGGTATGCGCCTCGGCCTCGAACCTGGCGATGCGCAGCTCCTCGCCCGATACGAAACCTGGCGCGGACTCGACAGCTTCATGGTCGCGCTCGCAACCGATGGACTGACACGGCTGTTCGGCGTGCCCGGCAAGGCCGCTTCCGCCGTGCGCAGGCTCGGCATGACCGGGGTCCAGCGCGCGCCGCTGCTCAAACGCTGGTTCATGGACGAGGCGCGAGGCGTTTCGGGCCAGGTGCCGGAACTGCTCAAAGCCTGAGGTCGTTTTCAGTTAGACGGCACCGGCCCGCACCCCCTCCCGGCCACCCAACGATAGCACCCTATGGGTGGCCGGGAGGGGGTGCGGGCCGGTGCCGGTTCAGCAAAGCTGAAAACGAGTCTAGGGCCTAGTTGGCGGCTTCCTGCAAGGGGCTGAGTTGCTCGACCGGCTGCCCTGAACCATCGCGCAGCCGTCGCGGTTCGAGCACGGCCGCGGTTTCGATCAGGTCGAGCGCACGCTGAGCGGCGGCATAGCGTTCCGCGCTACGGATCCATCCCTGCGCATTGGTTGCGCCCGGCATATTACGAACTTCCTCGATGGCTCGATCCACCCGGCCACTTTCGAGGAAGAACCGGGCCCGCTCCATCCTCCGCGTCGGCTGCGGCGAGGGCGTGCTTTCGCGCCGGATCACGAACAATTCTCGCAACTCGCGGCTCAGACGGTCCATCGCGCTGTCGTCGGTGGCCTGGTTGAGGCGCGTGGCAATTCCGTCGAGTTGCGCGATCAACACATCGATCGTCACCGGATCGCGCGAGAACGCGATCACGGTATCGACCGCATTGGGCATGGCATCGCCGAACCGCAGGCGAAGCTGGTCGGCCAGATAGCCGAGTTCCGCGCCACGGGTGATCGAACGGCGGGTGGCGAAGGCGATCAGCAGCCCTTCGGCGCGAGCAGCATTGCCCGATGCAGCCTGCGACTGGAGATCGAGCCGTGCGAGCCGTTGCTCGGCGGCCACAAGGCGCTGCTCGAACCCGCCATGCTGTTCGGCGACTCGCTCCACCGCCGCGACCGCACGTTCGGCGGCGCGCGTGGCCGGCGCACTCGGGGCAGGCACGGCTTGGGCGGCAATCTGCGCGGCACGTTCGGTGCGTTCGTCCTCCACGGCCTGCACAGCGACGGGAGGCTCGACCGCGGAGAACAGGTCCGGGTTCGTGCGCCAGGCGAAATAGCCGATCAGCATCGCTCCAAGCGCGAAGCTGCCGAAGCCGACCATGAGGTATGTTTTCAGCGAATTGCCCGCGCTACGCGCTGCGATCCGGCCGGGGTATTCGTCCATGTACGTCCGTTCTGCGACCCACCGGCGCCGCGACCGGACGCCGTCCCGGGGCGCTTATTGGCACAAGTCGCGCGCCAATGCCAGCAGTGCGGCGTCGCTCGGTTCAGGCGCGCTGGAGACTTGCGCCCAGCCCGCCCCCGCAGCCCGTGCGATACGGGGGGCAAGCGCCGCCAGCGAAAGTCGCGCACGCTCGATCCCGAGCCGGTCGCATTCGCGCGAGAAATGCGCCGCCGCCTCGCCCGAATGGAGCAGGACCACGCCGCCAAGCGCCAATTGCGCTACCAGCGCGGCGGGCAAAGGCCGGTGCTCGACCCGGTAAACCACACGGGAGATGATCGAAATGCCCTCAGGCTCTACCAGCGGCACGTGGGCCTCGCCAGTCAGGCGAAGCAACCGCTGCCCGCTTGTGCCGAGCATATCGACCAGAGCCTGCAATCCCCCGCTGCCAAAAGTGGCGACACTCAGTCCCGCCCCACTGGCCACTTCCGCAGTGGCGGAACCAACGACATGGGCCTCGCGCCCGCGCCATCGTTCCAGCGCGAGCCCGGCATGGCGGATGGCGTTGGCGCTGCCGATCAGCAGCGCGTCGAAGTCAGTGTCTGCCGGTGGGCTCCACTCGACCGGGACTACCGTGGCGATCGGCTGGGCGACAACCGCGAATCCCTGGTTCTCCAAAGCGGCAACGGTCGCGGCGAGCCCCGGCTCGGGCCGCAACACGAACACGCGGGCGCTCACCCCGATCCGCCGAACAGCGCGGCAATGCCCGGCGTGGCGCGGGCGAGGAGATCGACCGCTAGCGCGGACACCGGGCCGTGATCCCCGACGGCAAAGCTGCACTGCCCGTCGACCCGCTCCGCCCCGTCGCCGCTGAACAGCGCGGCGCGCATCGTCAGCATTTCGTCCTCCGCCCGCGTCAGCACCGCGATCGGACTGTGGCAATTGCCATCGAGCGCCGCGAGCAGAGATCGCTCGGCCATGACGCTCGCGCGCGAGGGCGCATGATCGATCGCGGCAAGCACATCGCGTGTTCGGGCATCATCGGCACGGCATTCGATCCCGATCGCCCCTTGCGCCGGAGCGGGCAGGAACTCTTCGGGATCGAGCGGCGTGCCGGTGCCGGTCTCGCCCAGGCGCGACAAACCGGCCGCCGCGAGCAAGGTCACGTCCGCCTCTCCGGCGGCCAATTTCGCGAGCCGCGTCGCGACATTGCCCCGGAACATGACGACCGAGCAGTCGGGCCGCGCGTTCAGCACCTGCGCGGCACGGCGCGGAGCGCTGGTGCCGACCCGCGCGCCTTGCGGGATAAGCGCGATGCTGCGCGCGCCGACCAGCACGTCGCGCACATCCTCGCGCGGGAGGATCGCGGCGAGCGCGAGAAAGTCGGGCCGGACGGTCTCGACATCCTTCATCGAATGGACCGCCGCGTCGACGTGCCCTTCGGCCAGCCACTGGTCGAGTTCCTTGGTCCAAAGGGCCTTGCCGCCGATTTCGGCCAGCGGACGGTCCTGCACCTTGTCGCCGCTGGCACGCACGGGAACCAGTTCGACCGCATCTTGCGCCCAGCCGTGGGCCGCGCACAGCCGCGCGCGCGTCTCCTCCGCCTGCACCATCGCGAGCGGAGACTGGCGCGTGCCGAGGCGGATCGTGGGCGGCTGTGTCATACGGGCGGCGCTTGCCCTAGCGGTTCAAAATGTTCAGGGGAAGCCGGATGGGCATTGTCCTCGGGATCGAATCGAGTTGCGACGAGACGGCGGCCGCGCTGGTCACCACCGATCGCAGGATCGTGGCGCAACGGATCGCCAGCCAGGATGCGGAGCACGCGCCCTATTGCGGCGTCGTGCCCGAAATCGCCGCGCGCGCCCACGCCGAACGGCTCGCCCCGATGATCGAGGCGGTGCTGGCGGATGCTGGAATCGAGCTTTCCGATCTCGACGCGATCGCCGCGACCGCCGGGCCGGGCCTGATCGGCGGGGTGATGGTCGGGCTGGTCAGCGCCAAGGCGCTGGCGATGGCGAGCGAGGTGCCGCTGATCGCGATCAATCACCTCGAAGGGCACGCGCTCTCGCCGCGCCTCGCCGATCCGGCGCTCGAATTCCCCTACGTGCTGCTGCTGGTTTCAGGCGGGCATTGCCAGATCCTGCGGGTGGACGGCGTAGGGCAGTACCTCCGCCTCGCCACCACCATCGACGACGCGCTGGGCGAAGCGTTCGACAAGACCGCCAAGATCCTGGGCCTCGGCTTCCCCGGCGGCCCGGCGGTCGAGCGGCTGGCGCTGGAGGGCAATGCCAAGGCAGTTCCCCTGCCCCGCCCCCTGGTCGGCAGCGGCGAACCGCATTTCAGCTTCGCCGGGCTCAAGAGCGCGGTGCTGCGCGCGAAGGACAGTGGCAAGCACGCCGATGCCGACATCGCCGCCAGTTTTCAGCAGGCGGCGCTCGACTGCGTGCTCGATCGACTGCGTATCGCACTCGACGCGAGCGATGCCCCGGCGCTGGTCGTGGCGGGCGGGGTCGCGGCCAACAAGACGATACGCGCCGCGCTGGAGGGGCTGGCGAGTGAACGCGGGATGCGTTTCGTCGCCCCTCCGCCTGCGCTGTGCACGGACAACGCCGCAATGATCGCCTGGGCGGGGTGCGAGCGTTTGGGTCAGTCCGACCCGCTCGATTTCGTCGCCCGGCCGCGCTGGCCGCTCGATCCCGAGGCGGAACCGGTGCGTGGCGCGGGATACAAGGCATGACTGCCCTCGGGGTGATCGGCGCGGGCGCATGGGGCACCGCGCTGGCGCAGATGCTCGCGTCGGACGGGCGCGAGGTCGTGCTGTGGGCGCTCGAGCCGGAGCTGGTCGAGGAAATCAATGCGCGCCGTCGCAACTCGCTCTACCTCCCGTCGGCTGAACTCGCGCCGGGCATCCGCGCTACCGGCGACCTTGCCGACCTGGCCCGGTGCGACACGCTGCTGGCGGTCACTCCTGCGCAACACCTGGCACGGGTGCTGGATGGCCTCGCCCATCCGCCGCGCGATCTGGTGCTGTGCAGCAAGGGCATCGAGGCGGGCACCGGGCGGCTGATGAACCACGTTGCTGCAGAGGCAGCACCGGACAGTGCCATCGCGGTGCTTTCCGGCCCGACGTTCGCCCACGAAGTTGCCGCGGGACTCCCGACCGCGGTGACGCTGGCTTGCAGCGGCGGTGAGGAGCAGTGGAAGCGGATAGCGCCGGTAATCGCGCGGCCCAGTTTCCGCCCCTATTATTCCGACGACGTTACCGGCGCGGAGATCGGCGGTGCGGTCAAGAACGTGCTCGCCATCGCCTGCGGGGTGGTCGACGGCCTCAAGCTCGGACAGAATGCCCGCGCGGCGCTGATCGCGCGCGGCTATGCCGAAATGCTGCGTTTCGGGGAAGCGCTGGGGGCAAAGCCGGAAACGCTGGCCGGGTTATGCGGCCTCGGCGATCTCGTGCTGACCTGTTCGTCCACCTCGAGCCGCAATTTCTCGCTGGGCAAGGCGCTGGGCGAAGGGCAGTCGCCCGAGGCTCTGCTGGCAGATCGCCGCACCGTGGCCGAGGGCGCGCATACCGCCCCGGTGCTGACCGAACTGGCCGCGCGGCGCGGCGTTGCCATGCCGATCGTGGCGGCAGTCTATCGCCTGCTGCAAGGGGCACCCGCCGCCGAGGTCGTCGGCGAACTCCTCGCCCGCCCCCTGCGCGCCGAGCAGGAACCCGCCGCGTGAGCACCGATACGGCGCAAGGCGACATCGCCGCTCTGGCCAAGGGCGGGCGGACCAACTTCCTCGGTTTCCTTCTGCGGCTGGTCGCGCGGTTGCCGTTCCTGTTTATCGCCGGACGGCTCTACGGGGCCGACGCGCTCGGGCGGTTCGCCTCGGCGCTGGTGGTGGTCGAGCTGCTGGCACTGATCTGCTCGTTGGGCGAGAAACGCGGCCTCGCCCAACGCCTGACCCTGGGCGAAGGGACGCGCCCGGCCAACCTGGTGTTCGACGGGATGCTGCTCGCCCTGCTGTTCTCGTGCATCGGCGCGGCACTGTTGTGGCTGATCCCGGGGCCGATGTTTCCGAGCGGGCAATATACCGAACTCGACCGGCTGCTGGTGATCGCGATCCCCGCCTATGCGCTGACCGAGATCCTGCTCGCGGCGCAGGCCTATCGCTTCGACATCGCGACCACGGTGCGCGCACGGGCGGTGGTGGAGCCGTGGACGATCTCGATCATGGCCGGGGTGCTCTACTACACCTCGTTCCGCGAATCCGGGCTGGCGCTGGCCTATATCGCGTCGATCTACGCCGGGATGTTCGCCGCGCTGTGGCCGTTCCTGCGGACATACGGCCTGCCGCGCAACTGGCGTCCCCGCCCGGTGGAAATGACCCGGATGACGGCGCGCGCCTTCCCGCTCGCCACTGCCGACGCGATCGAATGGGGCACGCGGCGGCTCGACATCTTCATCCTCGGCCTGTTCGCCGCGCCCGCCGCGGTGGGCGTCTATTACATCGCGCAACAGGTCGCGAGCCTGCCGCAGAAACTCAAGACCAGTTTCGAGCCGATCCTCGGTCCGGTCATCACCAGGAACCTGCGCGACGGCAACTTCGCCGCCATCGCGAAGCAGGTGTGTCAGGTGGGCTTCTGGATCGTCGCCGCGCAGGCGGGAATCGCGCTGGCGCTTGGCCTGCCGGGTGAGGCGGTGATGGGGCTGGTCGGGCCGAACTTCGTGGGCGGCACCGGCGCGCTCGCGTTCCTGCTTGCGGCGGAAGTGGTTGCCGCCACCGCGGTCGTTTCGGAAGCGGCGCTGGTCTATGTCGCGCGCAAGCGTAACCTGATGATCTCGGTTGCGACGATCGCCTTGCAGGGCGCGCTGACCGTCGGCCTGATCCTGCTGGTGCAGCATCTCGGCTACGGCGAACCGTACAAGGCGGCTGCCGCCGCGCTGGCGCTGATGCTGGCGCTCGCCGCCGCCTCGCTGACCAAGGCGTGGCTGCTGTCGCGGATCCTCGGGCACCGGGTCAACAACTGGCGCTGGGCGCTGGTCTGGGCCGCCGCTCCGGCGGTGGTGATCGGCTTCGCGGCGACGCAGCTGCCCGAATGGGCGGAACTGATCGTCGGCATCCCGGCGATCCTGTTCACTTATGGCTGGGTGATCTGGCGCAAGGGGTTCGGCCCCGAGGACCGCGTGCTGTTCCGCCGCAACCTCGGCGGTAACGACGAACAGCCGCCGGACGACAGCGGGCGCGGACCGGGGGTTCCTTAGCGCGCATGCGCTGGCTAAGGCATATGCATTGCCATGCCAGTCCGCCCCGCCCTCGCCTGCATTGCCGGAGCAGTGCTCACCGCCGCGCTCGCGGTGGCGGGGGCAAGGGAGACGGCGCCCGGCCTTGCCGCCGCACTGGCGGAACAGGCGGGCGAGGCGATCGCGACCGCGCGCGGAACCGGCGTCACCGCCAGTTTCTCCACCGCCAGCGGCCTCGCCTCGCGTCACCCTCTGCTGGCCGGCGGCGGGCGGCTGGGCGAGGACAGGCGTGACATGGTGGCCAAGGCGGTCGGCGCGATTCCCGGCGTCGGCGGAGTGCGCTGGGCCGACGGCACGATCCAGGCGGTCAGCGGAACGTTCACCCTCACCCCGTTGCATTGCCAGCAGGATGTCGAGGCTCTCCTGCGCGCCCGCACGATCCGCTTCGAGGAAGCGAGCAGCAATATCGATGTCGCCAGCCGCTCCCTGCTCGACGAGGTGGCGATGGCGCTACGCCCATGCCTGGGAAGCACGATTGCCATCACCGGCCATACCGACGCTTCGGGCTCCGAGCCGCGCAATATCGCCCTTTCGAGCGAGCGCGCCGAGGCGGTGAAGCGCGCGCTGATCAGGCGGGGCATCCCGGGCAATGCCTTGCGGGCGCGCGGTGTCGGGTCGGCCCAGCCCATCAAGGGGCTGGCCGCGGCCGATCCCGCCAATCGTCGGATCGAATTCTCGGTCATCGCCGTCGCTCCGCTCAAGCCGACCCCGGTCGACACACCAGGGCCGAGGTAAATCGATGCCGATCGTTTTCGAATTGATGGTGATGATGCTCGTCGCCTATTGCGCCGGGCTTGCGCTCGGCTGGGCCATGTGGGGTCGCACCGGCACGGACGAGGCTGACTCGACCGAGGACAAGGGGTTGGAAGAATGATGCAACTGGTTGAAGCCAACTGGCCGCTGCTGGTGGCCGCGCTGCTGATCGGGCTGGTCGTAGCGTGGTGGATATTCGTCGCCTCGCGCCGCACCAGGGTGTCGCGCGACCGGCGCGACGTGCTCGACGAAGGAGCTGGTCCGGCCATTCGCAACCAGACCCTGATCGACGCTCCCCCGGCGATGACCCCGCAATCGCCCCTGGCACCTGGTCTTGCCGGTGCCGGAGAGGTCGCGGCTACCGGCGTCGTCGCGCAAACGCCGCCGCTCGCTGACGGCGGTGCGGACGATCTCACCCGCATCAAGGGGGTCGGTCCGAAGCTGCGGGATCTGCTCGCATCGCTCGGCGTGACGCGCTTCTCCCAGATCGCGGGATGGTCGGAGGAAGACATCGACCGGATCGATGCGCAGCTGGGCCGATTCGAGGGTCGCATCCGGCGTGACGACTGGCGCGAACAGGCACGGCTGCTGGCGGCAGACGATATGGCGGCTTACGAGCAGAAATTCGGCAGGCTCTAGTTGCACTTAACAAATGCTAGAAAAACTTGGGAACCGGTACGAGACAGCATGGTTGAGTTCGTGATGAAGCGAATTTTCAGCCGGAGGCCACGATGACCCAGCCATGCGTGTTTGTCGCCGAAGACGAATTCATCGTCGCTTACGACCTGTGCGATACGGTCGAGGAAGCTGGGTATGCGGTGGAGGGCCCGTTTTCCGACATATCCTCCGCCATGCTTGCCTTGCAGAAGCGCAAGCCCGACGTGGCGATCCTGGATGTCGAGCTGGACGACGGATACTCGTTCCAGCTTGCGGAGCGCCTCATCGCGGAAGACGTGCCGGTGATCTTCCACTCCGGCCAGTTCACTCCTAGCGAGGTCGCCAAGCGCTTCCCGCAGGCGATCGCCTGTTCCAAGCCCTGCCCGCCCGACAAGCTGCTGAGCAAGGTCCACGAGGTGCTTGCGGCCTGACCTCCTGAGCGCCCCTTGCGGGCCGCCTGCAACCCTGCGAAGGGGACACTCGAAGGCGGTTACAGGAGAAACTTGTGTCGGGAATGGTGCCGTTCGATTGGCAGGACCCGTTCGATCTCGAAGGGCAGTTGACCGAGGACGAGCGGATGATCCGCGACGCTGCGCACGGCTTCGCGCAAAGCGAGCTACAGCCGCGCGTCCAGCAGGCTTTTCGCGATGAGGCCGACGCGCCCGAGCTATTCCCGCTGTTCGGCCAGGCGGGCCTGCTCGGGGCGACGATCCCCGAGGAATATGGTGGCGCGGGCGCAAGCTACGTTTCCTACGGATTGATCGCGCGCGAGATCGAGCGGGTGGATTCAGGTTACCGCTCGATGGCGAGCGTCCAATCGAGCCTCGTGATGTATCCGATCTTCGCCTACGGATCGGAAGAACAGCGGCGCAAGTACCTGCCCGGCCTCGCCAGCGGCAAGCTGATCGGCTGCTTCGGCCTGACAGAACCCGACGCCGGCTCCGACCCCGGCTCGATGAAGACTTACGCCAAACAGGACGGCGACGGCTTCGTCCTCAACGGCAGCAAGACCTGGATCTCCAACGCTCCGTTCGCTGACGTGTTCGTCGTCTGGGCCAAGAGCGAGGCCCACGGCGGCGGCATTCGCGGCTTCGTGCTCGACAAGGGTATGGCTGGCCTGTCCGCGCCCAAGATCGAGGGCAAGGTGTCGTTGCGCGCCTCGACCACCGGCATGATCGTGATGGATGATGTAAAGGTCGGTGCAGAGTCGTTGTTGCCAGATGTGCAAGGCCTCAAGGGCCCGTTCGGCTGCCTCAACCGTGCGCGCTACGGCATTTCGTGGGGCGCGTTGGGCGCAGCGGAGTTCTGTATGCACGCCGCGCGCCAGTATGGCCTCGACCGCAAACAGTTCGGCCGCCCCCTCGCCGCGACCCAGCTCTACCAGAAGAAGCTGGCGGATATGCTGACCGACATCTCGCTCGGCCTGCAAGGCAGCTTGCGGGTTGGCCGCCTGATGGACGAGGGCCGCTTCGCCCCCGACATGATTTCTGTCGTCAAGCGAAACAACGTGGGCAAGGCGCTCGAGATCGCCCGCGCCGCGCGCGACATGCACGGCGGCAACGGAATTTCGGACGAATATCAGGTGATCCGCCACATGGTGAACCTGGAGACGGTCAACACTTACGAGGGCACGCACGATGTCCACGCGTTGATCCTGGGCCGGGGGATCACCGGCATCGCGGCTTTCTGATGCGGCTGCACGGCTACTATCGCAGTTCCACCACTTACCGCTTGCGCATCGCGCTCAACCTGAAGGGGTTGGATTACGAAGTGGTGCCGGTCAACCTGCTCGAATCGCAGCAATCCGATCCTGCCTTCGTGGCACGCAACCCGTTCGGCAGCGTGCCCATGCTGGAGGCGGATGGTCGTGATCGCGTGCAGTCGATGGCCCTGCTCGAATGGCTCGACGAAGCCTACCCCGAGCCGCCCCTGCTGCCGGCATCTACCGAAGACCGCTATACCGTGCGCGAGCTTGCTTATGCCATCGCGACCGAAACCCATGCGCCGAACAACCTGCAGGTCCTCAAGTACCTCAAGGCCGAATTCGGAGCGACGCAGGAACAGGTCGATACATGGTATCGTCACTGGCTGGCGCGCACCTTCCGCCCGATCGAGGCACGGCTGGAGCAACTCGGCAGCGAAGATTTCCTGTTCGACGCGCCCGGCCTGTTCGAAGTCCTTCTGCTCCCGCAACTCTACAACGCGCGCCGTTTCGCGCTCGATCTCGAGCCGATGCCGCGCCTCCGCCGGATCGAAGCTTCCTGCCTCACCCTACCCGCGTTCCAGCGCGCCCACCCCGACAACCAGCCCGACAATCCCGACAATTCCAGGCCGGAGAAAAACTGAGATGAAGCTAGCCACGCTCAACGACGGAACGCGCGACGGGAAGCTGGTCGTCGTCTCCAGGGACATCACGCGCTATTGCGCCGCCGACAACATCGCGCCCACACTGCAGGCCGCGCTCGATGACTGGGACAATATCGCACCGAAGCTCGAGGCACTCTACCGCGATGTCGAGCACCAGGCGGTGCCATGCGAACGCTTCCACGAACGCGAGGCCCATTCGCCGCTCCCCCGCGCCTACCAGTGGGCCGACGGCAGTGCCTACATCAACCATGTCGAACTGGTCAGGAAAGCGCGCGGGGCCGAGGTGCCGGAAAGCTTCTACCACGACCCACTGATGTACCAGGGTGGCAGCGACGACTTCCTCCCGCCGCGTGGCGACATTCCGCTGGGCGACATCGCCTGGGGCTGCGACATGGAAGGCGAGGTCGCCTGCGTGGTCGACGACGTGCCGATGGGCACCACGCCGGAACAGGCGGCCGACCACATCAAGCTGCTGATGCTGGTCAACGACGTGTCGCTACGCGGCCTCATCCCGGGCGAACTGGCCAAGGGGTTCGGGTTCTTCCAGTCCAAGCCAGCGACGGCGTTCAGCCCCGTCGCGGTTACTCCGGACGAGTTGGGCGATGCCTGGGCGGGCAGCGTGATCAAGCGCCCGCTGATGGTGGACCATAACGGTCAGCCCTTCGGGCGCGCCGATGCGGGCGTCGATGCCACCTTCAACCTCGCCGATCTGGTCGCCCACGCCGCCAAGACCCGCAATCTCGGCGCGGGCGCGATCATCGGTTCGGGCACGGTATCCAACCAGGACGCCGAGGGCGGACCCGGCAAGCCGGTCGCCGAGGGCGGCCTCGGCTATTCCTGCATCGCCGAAATCCGCATGATCGAGACCATTCAAGGCGGCGCGCCCAGAACACCGTTCATGCAGCCCGGCGACACCGTGCGCATCTGGATGGAAGACGACCACGGCAAGTCCATCTTCGGCGCGATCGAGCAGAAGGTGGTCGCCGCCTGATCGCCAACATGGCGTAAGCGGGAATTTTCGCGGCAATGGATTAAATCCGCCGTGTGCCTCGTTTCCTTCGCAAGCCGAGACTGATGCGGCTTGCGAAGGAGGAATGCACATGAGAACGGCTCTCACAATCCCCGGCCTGCTGCTGTTCGCTGCTGCTGGCGCAGCCGCCGCGGTGCCGATGATGTACGAGGAACGGCTGGCGCGCGCGGAAGAGGCGCGGATCATCACCAGCCCGATCGCGGGCATCGAGAACAGCCTGTGGTTCGATTACAGGATCGACGTGACCGAGGCGCAAAAGGAACTGTCCAGCGACCTGCGCCGCGCGAGCGATCTCGAGGACCTGCGCGATGCGTGGGAAGAATATGCACGCGAACTGAAGCACGAGCGCGAGGACTATATCAAGGACATGGCCAAGCGTGGCTACAGACAGGGCAGGGTCGATATCCTGGATTGATCGCGTTCCCCTCGGCGCGACGCCCTCCCGTCGAGGATATGACCCTGTTCGGGAAGGGCCGGATTAAACTCCGGTCCTTCCTTTTTTCGCCTGACATCGCCCGAAACGGAAAGAGTCTGACCCTAGAGTCAGGATCCTAGCGCCACTCACGCGCGCGGGCCTCGGCTTCGGCCTCGGCGTCGAGTGCGGGACCACCCGCCATTGCCTGGGCACGCTCGAGGACTTCTGCGGCTTGCGGACCGGCCATGCGATAATCGGTCGTCCCGGCCTCGCTCGCCTCGCCCATGAAATCGAGCCGCCAGCCGCGCTCGTCGCGGCAGGCGATCCCGCTGCCCTCGTCGCCACCGAACGCCCGGCACAGATCGCCCGACTTGTTGCGGAAGCTGACCAGGATGCGTGTTTCGGCAACCGGCGACTGTTCGGCCACCAGGCGGCTGTCGAGAACGCTCGCGAGCCTCCCTTCGGCATAAGGACCGAGATCGCCTTCCCCACGCGGCAGAAACAAGACCAGCGCCAGCGAGGCGGCCAGCGCGGGGCCGGCAACCCAGCTCCAGCGTGGAAGGCTCCTGCGCGCCTCGATCCGATCACGCGCCGCAGTGAAATCGACCACCTCGCCCTCCGGATTCGGCGCGAGCATGGCCGCCAGACGATCGGGTACGGTTTGCCGGGCGATTGGCTCGAAATGGTCTGCAAGCGTCGCCTTCAGCGCCCGATGCGCCGTGACCTGGCGCGCCAGTGCGGGGTCGGCGGCGACCGCGGCTGCCACCTCGGCTTCGCGGGTGCCGGTCAGTTCGCCATCGGCGAATGCGGCAAGTTCCTCGCGGGCGATCGTCATGTCGCCTCTCCCAGCATGGCCATCAATGCGTCCCGCCCCCGAACAAGCCGCGAGTTGAGCGTCCCCACCGGACACCCGACGATCTCGGCCGCCTCCTTGTAGGCATAGCCTTCGACCATGACCAGCATCACTGCCTCGCGCTGGTCGCGGGGCAGGTCCTGCATCGCGCGGTCGACGCGCGACAGCTCGACGGCGGCTTCCTGTCCGCCGCTACCGCCAACGCCCGCGCCGGCCTCCTCGGTCACGAAGGTCTGCTGCCGGCGGGCACCGGCGCGGCGTTCGTCGATCCAGATATTGCGCATGATCCGGTACATCCAGCTATCGAGCCGCGTTCCTTCCTGCCACTTGGCCCGGTTGGCGAGCGCGCGCTCGATCGTCATCTGGCAGAGATCGTCTCCGTCCGCAGGGTTGCCGCACAGCCCGACCGCGAACCGTCGCAGCCGAGGCAGCATTTGCAGCAAGTCCTGCTCGAACGTAGTGCTCAGTGTCTCTGCCTTCCGTGGATTAAACGAGCGACCCTATGCGTTTCATCCATGCTTAATAGCAAATGGAGCAGATGCTGCAGATGAACGTCCGAGTTATCCTCATTTCCGCCCTCGCGCTGGCACTGGGAGCACCCTTGGGAGCGCAGGTGGTCGTGCCCCAGGTCGGACTGCCGGATTTGCGCGGGACGCTCGAACCGGTCACTGACGTGCTCGATTCAACCACGCACAATGCCGCGCGGACGGTGCAGCGGCTGGCGGGCGATCGGCTGCGCACGATCGATCGCCTGGTGCGGCGCAATCAGGACATCATCGAGCGCGACGCCCGGGGCGATCCGGCGCGGCGTGGCGAGATCCTGGTGATGGATGCTACTCCAGAACAGCTGGCGCTGGCGCACGCGGCAGGCTTCGCGGAACTCGGCAGCGAGACGATCGACGGTCTCGGGCTTACTGTCATCCGCCTGCGGTTGCCGGTGGGCATGGATCTGGCGGCGGCCGAACAGGCCATCGCCCGGCTGTTGCCGACAGCCACGATCGCGCCCGACAACCTCCATTTCCAGTCGGGCAGCATCGCCGCGACGCCGATCCTGGCTGCCTCCACGCCGCGCGTGGCCGCGCGCACTGCGCCGGTCGGGATGATCGATGGCGCGACGGGGCGGAACGTGGCGGTGGCCCGCTCGCGCGGTTTCGCCGCTGGTGCACCCCACCCCAGCAATCATGGCAGCGCGGTTGCCTCGTTGCTGTCGTCCGCAGGCGTGACCACGATCCACGTCGCCGATGTCTACGGCACCGACAAGGCCGGGGGCGGCGCACTCGCTATCGCGCGCGGGCTCGGTTGGCTCGTGGACGAAGGTAGCCGCGTGGTGACGATCAGCCTGGTGGGGCCGAAGAACGCCGTGCTGGAACGCGCGATCACGACCGCGCAAGGCAAGGGCGTGGTAGTGGTCGCGGCGGTCGGGAACGACGGACCGGCAGCGCCGCCAGCCTACCCTGCCTCCTACAGCGGGGTCGTGGCGGTCACCGCGGTCGACGGTAAACGGCGCGTACTGATCGAAGCCGGGCGCGCCCTGCACCTCGATTACGCCGCCCCGGGGGCCGACATCCACGGGCGGGATGCGCGTGGGCGACGGGTCTCCTTGCGCGGCACCTCCTATGCCACTCCACTCGTGGCAGCCAGAGCCGCAGCCGCGATTGGCAGCGGCAGGAACTGGCGCGGTGCCCTCGACGCGGAGGCGATAGACCTCGGCCCACGCGGCCCTGACGCTACCTTCGGACGCGGCCTCGTCTGCGCGATCTGCAAAGGCGAATGAAAAAATTCGCCGGGGCGTGGATTAAGCCGCGCGCCCCATCCGTTTCCTTCCCGAGCGGCCGCCACGAACTCCCCGGCGACCGCGGAATGGAAAGGAACGAGACATGAAGAAACTTCTTCTCGCCGCTTCGGCTCTCACTCTCTTCGCGGTTCCCGCGCAGGCGCAGCTTCTCGGCGGCGGCCTGGGTGGCGGCCTCGGCGGCACGCTTGGCGGTTCCGCCACCGGCACCGTTGGCGGCACGCTCGACAGCGTGCGTGGCACCACCGACAGCGTTCGCAGCTCCACTCGCAGCTCGACCCGAGGCGAGGCTCGCACGCGCGGTAGCCAGAACGTCGATCGCCGTTCGGGCAGCGTGGCGGTTGATCGCTCGGTCGATGCCGCCATCGCGGGCGATGCCTCGCAGATGCTCGACAATTCGGTTGCTCCGCTCGGTGCCAACGCCCAGGGCAGCGGCAACGCCTCGGGCCAGGGCAATGCGCAGGCCCAGCTCATCGGCACCGATGCCGTGACCGGCACCGCCCGCGATGGCGTCGCCCGCGTGCGCGGCACCGCCAGCTCGACCGTCGGTGCCGCGCGTGACCGGGTTGGCGAGACCGCCAGCCAGGCCGGCAACCTCGGTGGCTCGACCAGTGGCTCGGGCTCGGCGGCGGGCAGCGGCTCGGCCGGACTTGCGGGCAATATGCTCGCGGTCGCTGGCAGCGGCGCTGCCCAGGGCGAAGGCGCCTTCACCGTCACCCGCGGTATGCGCGTGTTCGATGCCGATGGAGCGCCGATTGGCCGGGTTCGCGAAATGGTCGCCGACTCGCGCGGTCGGGTGGAACAGGTGATCGTCCAGTCGGGCAACACCCGCTTCCCGATCCCGGCGGGCGATCTTTCCGCCAACGGCAACGCGCTGGTGGCGGGCGAAGGCAGCGCCTCGGCCCAAAGCCAGAGCCAGAGCCCAAGCCAGCCTGAAGCGGCCAGTGACGGCGAGCCTCGCTAAGCCTCACCGCTAGCGAAAACAGAAATGGGCGGTCAGCCGAATGCTGGCCGCCCATTTTCTTGCGCATCGAAGATCGCGAAGAAGTGCGCGGTTGGAGGCTGGCCAAGTCGCCAATCAAGAAGGGAAGTGCTTAGGAACGGCGTCAGAAAGACTGTCCGTTCCTTGGTTGCATTCCAATCTGGCTGCCCAATTCATCCTCGGTGAGCACTCGATTCGACATTTGTCCTGCCGCCCGGTTGGGTTAAGCAGTAGATGACGGGGTGGGTGGATCGACGATGAAGCAGGCCGAACCGGCTGAGGCGTTTCGACAGGCACAAGGCTCATGTTTCGCAGCGCTGTACGGGCGGTTTCAGCTTAGCGCGGCGGACGGCCGTGATATCGTCATCACTAACCGCCGGGCCCGAACACTGCTGGCAATGTTGTGCCTCGCAAAAGACGAGGTACTCGATCGCGATTTCCTGAGCAAATTGCTGTGGCCTGGGCGGTTCGAGGCTCATGCGAAGGCCAGCCTGCGCCAGTGCTTGCTTGAACTTGGCAAGTTGCTTGCGCCCTTCGGAAGTGAAATTCTAGACGTGACACGGGCCAGTGTAGGACTTCATCCCGGTGCGATCACGACCGATCTCGGCAAGCTGGAACTGACGCTGGCGCATGGCGACTTTGCCGCCGCGACGGCGCAGCTTGCCGCGATTGGGAACAAGCCGATCCTCGACCAAATGGACTTGGGCGACGGGTTCAACCAGTGGCTCGACCGTCAGCGCACGGATGCCGAGGCAAGGCTGCGTGCCTCGGTCGAGATCGCTCTCGCCGCGCTACTGTGCGCAGGAAATTCCGCAGGACATATGCAGCTCGTCAAGGCTTCCTCGCTGCGCAATCTGACCGTTGCCGCAAGCCCGAACCTTCCCGCGGTTGCAGGCAAAGTCCGGCTCGCCGTCTTGCCGTTCCAGCCCATCGGTGAGCGCGTTGAGCAAGACTACTTCGCTGACGGGATGGTCGACGAATTGATCACCGCCATGGGCCAGGTGCCGCAATTGATCGTCGCGGGCCGGACGTCATCTTTTCATTTCCGGGACAGCCACCTGTCTCCATCACGGATCGCAATGGAACTCGGCGTATCGCACCTGATCGAGGGATCGGTGGGGCGCCATGGAAATCGGGTGAGGATCCATACCCACCTGATCGCCGGTGATACCGGGATAGAACTTTGGGGCGCACGCTTCGATGGCACGATGGACGATGTCTTCGCGTTCCAGGAGCAGGTCGCCCAAGCGATCACTTCGGCGATCGGTGAAGCGCTCGGCATAGCCCTGCAAGCGCCACTCGTCCGGGGCATGACGCACAGCAAGGAGGCTTACGACCTTTATCTACAAGGTCGTTCGCTTTCGGTGCGGCTGTTTGGCGATGGGGCTCTCGACAAGGCAATCGAACTGCTGGAGCAAGCGGTGAGCCTGGACCCGAACTTCGCCGAGGCCTGGTTGCTTATGGCCGAAGTCCACCAGTTGATTGCAATCTACACTGCCTGCCTCGACCGGCCCGCAGCATCGGCGCGGATGGCCGAATGCGTCGAAAAGGCGCTCGCGATCAAGTCCGGCCTTGGCCAAGCCTACTCGCTGATGGGATTACACCAACTTAGCCAGAACGACTTCGTCGGCGCGCTGACCCTTGCTTCCAAGGGATATGCGATGGAGCCGAACAATCCGCAGGTTGCCATGCGACTGGGTTCGTACCTGATGTTTTGCGGCCGTACTGCCGACGGAATGAAATATATTGAGGAGGCAATTTCACAGGATCCGATCGACGGGCGCAAATACATGTTGCGGTGCGCCGGGCATTTGAACCGTGGCGATATTGCCGCTGCAATCGCCGACGGTCAGCGCGCAGTCGATCTGGGCTTTCCATCGGTTCATCTGGCGGTAGCGACTGCGGCCGCGGGACAGCACGATCTGGCAGTCGAGCAATACCAGCAGACCCGGCTGCTATTGAACAAATCCATATTCCCCCCCGCCGGCACAGCTCCGATGACACAGGAAGTCATGGACGCTTATTGGCTGGTCGCGGCCAAGGGAGTGTGCAGCGGCGTGGCGGAGGATCGCGAAGCGTACTGCCGCACGCTCGATTACCTCCACATGACCATGTACGACAGCGGCGACTCTTCGATCACGCTGCCGGCGGTATTCATGGGTTATGCAGACTTGCTCTTCCGCACGTTGGGAGAGCGCATAACCCCAGGCAACATGGGCTGCCTGATGTCGATTTGGGCTGACGTCGATCCCATCCGCCAGATCTGGCAGCACCCCGAGTTCATCCCCTTTGCGCAGCGGATCGGCATGGCCGCTGCCTGGGACAAGTATGGCTGGCCAGACCTGCTGTCCCCACCCAGCAACGCGCCCACAACGGCCGATTGACGCCCTATTGACGCTTTATTGACGACCGGGTGGATTGACGCCTGACGCTACGGCATCGCACTATCTGCCTCGGGGATCGCATACAATTCGAAGCATTGGGCGGAGCCGGAAAGTCCGGCTTTTGACGGCGGCGAAGCCGTGCCTGCTTCGCGGGGAGAAATGAAATGGACAATATCAAGACGTTTGTGACCGGAGCCGCTCTCGCATTCGCCACGACACTAGCAATGCCTGCTGCGGCGCAGGAATCGAGCTACAAACCCGGCACGGTCTGGGAAGTCGGCCGGATCGATGTGCTCCCCGGCCAGTTCGAGAACTACATGGATTGGCTGTCCGGCCAGTGGAAGCGGGTCAATGAACTGGCTAAGGCCGAAGGGATAGTCGTCGACTATCACGTGCTGGCTTCCACCCATCCGCGTGATGGCGAACCCGATGTGATCCTGGTGATCGAATACAAGGACTACCAGACCACCGCACAGCAGGAGGCCTTCAACAAGAAGGTCAACGCCATGCTGTCGCAAACCGATCGCTCGGCAGGCGCCGCCAGTGCCGAACGTGGCAAGATGCGCGAGCAGATGGGCTCGGTGCAGTATCAGGAAATAATCCTGAAGTAGGCGGCCGGCTGCAACACTGGGACGGGCGCCGACAAGTCCCGCGGCGCCTGTCCACCCCCCGATCGAAACCGAACCAGGGAGGCACTCATGCCGTCCGCGGTCGATGTAGCGCGCGAATTCACCGCGATGCTGCGCGCTGGTCAGTTCGAAGCCGCAGGCGAGAGATACTGGGCCAGTGACGTGATCAGTATCGAGCCTGCCGATCTGCCAGGCGGCATCCGCGCCAGCGTGGCCGGGATCGATGCAGCAAGGATCAAGTGCGCCGCCCGCTTCGGCACCGCTCTGGCTGGCGAAATTGAGATCGACGGGCCCTTCGTCACCGGTGATCAGTTCGCGCTGTTTCTCGATCTCGTCACCCTCGACCCGGTCAGCGGCAAACGCCGGTCCCTGACAGAGATCGCCCTTTACACGGTGCGAGGCGACCGGATCGCAGAGGAAAGGCATTTCTATGACTGAGGATCCTTACGCATTTTCGCGATACGCTTCCGAGGGTTCGGCCATGCCCCCCTTGGAACTGGCTGCGATCAGGTCGCTAGCCGCGCCATCAATCGCTCGCCTGGAAGATCCGGACACGTATCGCTGGGATATCTTGCTGACGGACGCCGAATGATGAGCGGTGCCACTTTCGCGATAAGCGTGGCGCGCCCGTACGCGATGAGCGAGCATAGGATACTGCGCATCGCGACGCTGTTTCTGCTCTACATTGCGCAAGGCCTGCCGCTGGGCTTCATCAATTTTGCGCTGCCCGCCTGGCTCGCTCAAAATGGCGCGTCCGCGGCAGCGGTTGGTGCGGTCTTGGCGATGGCTAATCTGCCATGGACCTTCAAGCTTGCTTATGGCGTGGTCATGGATCGTTACGCCTTCCTCGCAATGGGGCGGCGGCGGCCATGGATCATGGTCGGCCAGCTGGGCATGGTCGGCACCTTCATGATTATGGCGCTGATGAACCCTGGCGTGGCCGAAGTGGCGCTTGTCACATCCTTCGCGTTCGCGCTTGGCATGGGTTCGGCAGTCCAAGACGTTGCGGTCGACGGGCTAGCCGCCGACATTCTCCCAGAAAATGAAATAGAGCGCGTCAACGGTGTGATGTTCGGCGGACAAATGGCAGGCATCGCCGTCGGTACCGGGCTGGGCGGCACATTGATCGCCTATCAGGGCGTTCCCGTTGCCGCGTTGGCACTCGCCGCCATCCTGGTTGCCATCCTGGCGCTGGTCGTCGTGGTGCGTGAACGCGCGGGCGAGCGTCTCCTGCCATGGACGGCAGGCCAAGCCACCCAACGCAATATCGACATCCACCTCGGTGCGCTGTGGCCGATCATGCGTGACATTTTCAAGGCGATGACCAAGCGGCACATCATGCTCCTGATGCTGGCTTTCTTGGCAGCATTGATGGCGCCGGGTATTTTGAATGGGGTCAAGCCGCTGTTCGCTGCCGATGTATTGGGCTGGGAGAAAGATGCATTCACCAGTTGGTCGAGCCAGGCACAACTGCTTGCTGGCCTGCCCGCAGCGCTGCTATTCGGATTTGTGGCGGCGCGATGGGGCGCGCGCAGGACCTTCATTATCGCTGCGGTCCTCACTGGGATGACGTCACTGGTGATGCTTGCGTTGCAAGCGCACTGGGCCAACCCGGCAGTTTTCATCGGCCTGATTTTCGTCACCGAAATCGTTCGCGCGCTGCGTCTCGTCGGCGGTGGCGCGCTATCGATGCGCCTTTGCACCCCTGCCATCGCCGCGACGCAATTTGCGGTGTTCATGGCGGTGCTCAATCTGGGTACAGTGATCGGCGGTCTCGCGCTCGGGTGGCTCGATAGCATTGGCGGCATCCGTGCGATGCTTGCCGCCGCTGCATTATGCAGCTTTGTTGGAGCTGCCCTGACTTTCGCCTCTAAGGTGGGGCGCTGAGGTTACCGCGCCCGCTTCACTTGCTTTCCGGCAAACCCGCCATGTCCGATCTTCGTTGCGCCTGCAGGCGTATTGGTGCGCTAATTGGCCCGATTACCCCAACAACATAGCTCTGATCCCTCTTTTGCCGCATCGCCTTGAAGTTATGGGCAAAGGCATCTGGCCAGATGAGAGCCTGTAGCAACCCCAGGGCGTCCTTCTTTTGTTTGTCAGACTCGGAAGGCTACGCATGAGTAGCCGCTAGCGTGCGGCGTCGAGCATGGCCGCTGCCTATTTTGCCTCGGCGGTGCAGGGCAGTCCATCGGGGCCTATGCGACCGGCGGGCATGGGCTCATCCTTGATCTGACGCTGCCCGGTGCATCGCCGGACGGAGGCGACTTCAGCCGGAAGTTCTTCCAGGCGGTTGCCGGCGGGGGTCCGGACCAGGGTAAAACCATCGTAGAGCACGCCGGTATTCATGTAAGCGTGCAGGCTGAGCCGGTCTGGCGCGATGTCGATCACCTGGAACAGGCTGGTGTCCTCGGCCGCGACGTCGGGTTGAGTATCGGCGCGATCGTTGAGGCCGTACATTTTGGCCCCTACGACCGAAACCATGTAGACCGGCCCCTGCGAATGACCTGCCGCCCGCGCGCTTCTGCCCACTTCGCGTCCGGCTTCGGAGGTCAGGCGGGCATAGCAGTGGTCATGACCCTGCAGCACGAGATCGACCCCGTATCTGTCAAACAAGGGCTTCCACGCTGCCCGCAGGGCGGGGGTGTCTCCCGGACGGGCGCAAGTGAAGATCGGCTGATGGAATAAGACGATCTTCCATCTGTCACCCGCTTCACTCAAGCGGGCCTCGAGCCAGCTCGTCTGGCTGGCCACGGTACCCAGGTCGAGCGCGGAAGTTCCATCGAGTACGACGATGCGGACTCCCTGGTAATCGATCGCATACGTCGTCGACTCAGCCCCCGGCGCACCGTTACCGGGCAGCGCGAAGGTCAGCGGCCAGTGATTGCCCAGCACACGGCTTTCACCGCCATCGGGCAGGATATGGTCCACGTACTCGTGGTTGCCGGCGGCCGGAACCTGGGGAATCGAAGCGAGGGCCCACCCCCCTGCGGCGGCCCATTCCCCCCATTCATCGTCGTGGACCATGTTGTCGCGGCTCGCGACAAGATCGCCCGCATGAAGAATCAGGCGCGGGTCGCCAGCCTGGAGCAATGCGCGCCGCCAGCCCAGTGAGCCTATGTCCAGAATCTGGTTCTGGGTATCGCCGAAATAGAGGATGCGAAATGGTGCGTCGTCGGCACGTGCGGTCCTGAACTGATGCCATTCGGAAAACCCGGCGGACCCGCGCACGCGGTAGGCATATGCAGTATCGGCTAGCAGTCCGGTGAAGCGCACCGAATGATGCCGCGCCGGTCCGTTTTCACTTACAGCGGCGCGATTGCTCCCGCTTACCTGCCGCGACCGCAGAGGGAAATTGGATGCCGGGACCAGCTCGGCGATTTCCGCGATCGTGTCCTGTGTGGCCATGTCGGTCCGCCATGCTACCGCCATGCCGGTCACAGGATCCTCGCCGGGGGTCAGCACGACGCGGTCCGGCAGGCTGCGCGCGGCATAGGGCGCACCGGGAGCAGGCGGTGCGGATTCGCCCCGAAGGTCGAGGACAGGCTCCTGCGCCGATGCGATCGAGGCAAGCGGTAGCAGAGCAAGAAGTATTGCCGATTTCAGATTTTCCATCGAACCACGAAGCATCGTTTGCGCAACCTTCCATACAATATCGACCGCGTACAAGACGATCTGCCTCAAGCGAATACAATAATATTCGACCACCGCCGTGGTGGTGGAGCCAGTAGATATCTGATGGCAAAATATTACACTTTTATATCGATAATATGACACTGACTCTTGGACAAAAAATACAAAACTATTGTCAAAAAAGCGTCATTCCGAGCGATTAGCGCCCCGGCATCGAAGATTCGATCATGAGGGGAAATACATTGCAACGCCGCTCTTCCGTTCGTACCACCACTCGGAAACTTTCGCTTCTCGGTGCGGTCTCGCTTGCCGTTCTGGCAACTCCAGGGATCGCCCAGAACGTAGTAACGGGGCGTGTCGTCGATACCAACGGTGCCGCGCTTCCAGGCGCGGAAGTGGTGGTACGCGAATCCGGCCAGCGATTTGTCACCGACCGTCAAGGTCGCTTCGTGGTGCCGTCGCTACCGGAAGGCGAAGCGACGTTCGACGTCAGTTACCAGGGCCTTCCGACGGTCAGTACGGCCTACTCGGTCCGGGCAGGCACTGCGAACGATGTGGAAATTCCGCTGAGATCGGTCAGCGAAGATGGCACTATCGTAGTTCTCGGGACTATCCTCGACTCCACGGCACGCGCATTGAACCAGCAGCGCAACGCGGATGCCACGACGAACGTCGTGTCTTCCGACGCGATTGGCCGGTTTCCAGATTCGAATATCGCCGAAGCCCTTCAGCGTGTTCCTGGCTTCGGTGTCGAGCGCGACCAGGGCGAAGGCAACTTCATCTCGATCCGCGGCGCTCCGGCTGAATTTACCTCGATCACGGTCGATGGCGTGAGCCTGCCTTCCTCGAGTCCAGACACCCGTGCGGTCGATCTGGGTTCGATACCGGCGGATGTCGTCTCGTCGCTGGAGGTGTCCAAGACGCTTCTGCCCAACCAGGAAGCGGATTCGATCGCCGGTTCGGTCAACCTGACCACCCGCTCTCCGTTCGACAATCCGAGGCTGCGCGTCTCGGCCAACGGCGGGGTTAGCCACAACGAGTTCGGCAATACCAACGACTACCGTTTCGGAGGGACGGCGAGCAACGTGTTCGGGCCGGTCGGCATTCTGCTCTCGGGCAGTCTCGCCCAGACCGACCGCCGCGTGGATAATTTCGAATCGATCTGGGAAGTGGTCGAGCGACCGGAAGGCGACGAGATCCTCGGCGTGCCCGAACAGGAATACAAGGACTACGATACCCGGCGCGAGCGCCTTGCCTTTACCGGCGGGATCGAGGTCAGGCCCGACAATCTGAACCGCTTCTTCGTGCGCGGGACCTGGTCGCGCCGGACCGACGACGAATATCGCAACCTCCTCGCGGTGATATATTCCGATGGCGCGCTGCAACCAGGTGCGAGCGAAGGTGTTGCGACCTGGAACAACGCACGGGTGGAAAAGGAATGGCGCCACCGCATCGTGCGCGACCAGTCCCTGGCGATCTCGGCTGGCGGCGAGCACGAACTGAACGCGCTGATGCTGGACTATTCGGCCGCGTACACACGCGCCAAGCAGGATTATCCGATCCGTGCCCAGCTGCGTTTCCGTTCGAGCCTGCGTCCCAGCATCTCGCAAGACTTCGCGGCCGACCCCGACCAGCCCGCAATCTCGCTTTTCACGACTGGCGAGCATCTCGACGAAACCCGTTATGCCTTCCGCGAGAACACATTCCGCGAGCAGGATACTGTTCAGGACGAATGGTCGTTCCAGGCCAATGCCAAGATGCCGCTGTCGTTGCTCGGCAGCCCGGCGACTCTGCAACTGGGAGGCCGGGCGCGCCTGCGTGAAATCACCTCCGACAACGAGCAGTGGCGCGATCGCCGTGCCTCCAGCGCGCCGGGTGTGCCGATGGCGGAGTTGCTAGGCGACGAGCCGTCGCAGAACTTCGACTACCTGCTCGGCCGCAAGTTCGACCCGCAGAGCGTCCGCGACTATTTCGAAGCTGTCCGCTCGGTCTCGCAAACCGATGTTACCCGGCGAATCTCGAATTCCATCGTGTCGGACTTCGCCGCGAAGGAGGACGTATATTCGGGCTTTATCATGACCCGGATGGAATTACCGCAAACCAACGTGATCCTGGGCCTACGGGTGGAGCATACCCGTTTCTCGGGAAGCGCCCCTGTTCTGAACGCGGTGACCGAGACCTTCACGATACAGGACGTCGAACGCAGCTACACCGACTTTTTCCCCAACCTTACTCTGCGCCACGAACTGGCCGACGGGGTGATTGCCCGCCTGGCCCTAACCCGCGCGGTGTCTCGTCCCAATTTCCGCGATGTGGTCCCGCGCGTCACCGAAAATAGCGACAGCGGCACCTCGATCGTCGATGTCGACCGTGGCAGCCCTGATCTACGCCAGACGCTCTCGAATAACTTCGACGCCGGGATCGAATACTACTTCCCGCCGCTCGGCCTGCTGTCCGCGAACGTGTTTTACAAGGACCTCGAGGATTACGAATTCGCGCTCGTCTCGCCTGGCACGTTCAATGGTCTCCCGGCCAGGATAACGGAAAAGCTCAACGCGCCGAGCGGGCGAATACTGGGGTTCGAGGTCGCTGCGCAGAAGCAGTTCACCTTCCTCCCTGGCCTGCTGTCGGGCTTCGGCGTGTTCGCGAACATGGCCTATGCCGACGCCAGCCTTCGGCTTCCGGGAACAGTCCCGGGGCGGGCCGACAAAGTCAGGCTGCCCAACCAGTCGCGGTGGACCTACAATGCCGCCATCTTCTACGAAGCCGACGGTTTCAACGCGCGCCTCGCCTACACCAAGCGGACCGACTATGTGGACGAGTTCAACACCGATGCCCGCCTCGACACGTTCTGGGAAGGCCGCGAGCAGCTCGACCTGACAGCAAGCTACGACGTGACCAAGGCCATCAACGTGTTCTTCGAAGGCAAGAACCTGACCAATACGCCTGGCGTTCGCTATGCCGGCGAGCGTTCTCGCGTGACCGAGTACGAGAAGTTCGGACGTTTGTTCTTCGTCGGTGCCAGGGTCAATTTCTGATTGCCCTGACCCCGAGGGTTCTATCCGTGCATAAGTAGCGCCGGGCCGCACTCTCGCATTGGCCCGGCGCTCACTATGATGCCTTTCATTTGAACGATAGTGACATGGCAGCCCTCCAGTGCCGACATCTATGGAGCCACTCCGACTGGTATGATCCTTTCTGTCAAGACTACGACTGTCCGGACTGGCGGATTGTACTTTTGGCGACTGATACTGGGCCGATAGCAGTCCGTCAGCTTATGGGTTCCTTTGCGACGAAACCGGTCATTGGTTTGCTGGGTTTCAAATGGTCGCAACCGAATGCACCAATCCCAACTCGAGCCAGCTCAGCAGCATGGCACCTGCGCTCCCCGCAGCTTCCGAGGGGTCGGCAGTTTCAGCGAGTGATGCGCACATTTCGCCGAAGGTAGCGCCGCCTTGCAACGCCGCTAATGCGCGTCCGTCCTGTTCGGGAACGAGCACGAATACTGGCCGCTCACCCTCTCGCCAGAGCAGCACGTACTCGCGCTGAAGCAGCCTTTCCACCAGCGGCTCGCGCGAAGGCTCGGCGAGTGTCTCCCACAATTTTACCAGATCATGCGTCACGGCGCGCAAGGCTGTGCCGGGAATGAGCCGAAGGCTGAGCGCCTCCCAATGCTCGGTGGCGAATTCTGCCGTCGCGGCAGCGAACCGGGCGACCGTCAACGGCTCGACATCGGTGGCAGTGAATGCACTGTGCATAGCCCATTCGAGCCACGCCACCTCCGCCACGTCAGGATCGTGCGCGAACAGTTGGGCGCAGGTCTCGGCGAACCCCTCGCCCGCCAGATCGACCGTCCACCCCGATGGAGGGTGTGTGATCAGGTGATGCGCCGCCGCTCGCCGGAAGGCATCTTCGCCGACCAGCCGGGCCGTGCGTTCAAACGTCTCGCGCAAGACATCGACCAGGCGCGTGCGGTAGGCGTTGCGATAGACGGCCATGCCCGTCTCCTGCCGCGCATCCCACCCCGCTGGCAGAGGTGCAGCATCGTCGAGGAGGCAGGCGAGGAACGCTTCCTGCCGAAGCGCAAGGTGGTTCATGCCGCCTGCTCGATGCGGGCGGTGCCGGCAACCATGCGCGCGCGATCAAGCTCGGCCAGCAATTCAGCCAGGGGCGGGATCGCATCGTCGCGCTCGATCATTATCGCAACATCGCCAAGCATCGACATCGCCCTGGCGTATAGCTGCCATACGGCATCGCAGACCGGGGCATCGTGCGTGTCGATCACGATCTCGCCCGGCGTGTGTCCGGCCAGATGCACCTGTCGCACCCTACCTGCCGGAATGCCTGCCAGGTATTTGTCGGCATCGAACCCGTGGTTGCACGCGCTGACATGGATATTGTTGATGTCGAGCAACAGGTAACAGCCCGTGCGTCGACTCATCTCGGCGAGAAATTCCCATTCGGGCATCTCGTCGTCGGGGAAAGTGAGATAGCTTGAGGGGTTCTCGAACAGCATCGCCCGGTCGAGAAATTCCTGCGCACGGTCGATGTTGTCGCAAACGACACCCAGCGCCGCACGCGTCAGCGGCAGTGGCAGGAGGTCGTGGCTGTTGTGCGCGCTGGTGCGGGTCCAGCACAAGTGATCGGACACCCAGAGGGGCTCGATCCGGTCCGCCAGGGTCTTCAGCCGGGTCAGGTGATCGCGGTCCAGCCCGTGCGCCGAACCGATCGACATCGATACGCCGTGCAAGATGACCGGCAGCTTGGCCCTGACCTGCTCCAGCACTCGCAGCGGACGCCCGCCATCGACCATGAAATTTTCAGAGATTACCTCGACGAAATCGACGGCGACCTCGCGCGTCAGGAAATCTTGATAGTGGTCGCGGCGCAGGCCTAGCCCGAACCCGCTGTACGGGGCGATAGCATTCATCCTGGTGGTTCCTCGAGGCAGCGTTCGGTCCGGCGGGCCGTTGGAGTGAGGGGAGACCCGCCGGACCAGGGCGACGATCAGCCGAGATCGCCGATCACGCCGCCCTTCGACAGGCACTCGCCTGCCTTCATCGCCTTGAAGCCGTGCCCCTTGCAGGCATTATGGCCTTTGCACTGGTGCTCGGTCGTGGCGCAATCGGACTGGCCCTTGCAGCTATGCAGGCCGTAACAGTGGACGGTGTCGTTGGCGCCGAGCGCGCGGCCCTTGCTTCCGACCGGGGCGTCGGCCGCGATGGCAGAGAATGAACTGAGCGCGATCGCAGCCGCAGCGGCGGCGATCGTGGCGGTAGTGCGGGTTGCGGTCTTCATGTCAGCGGTTCCTTGATTCTGCGTGGTGCGGGATCGCACCCCCGGTTGTTCGCCGCCTTCCGCCCGCCGGTTACAGCGACAACAATTTTCCCCAACCTGTAACGTCAGCGCTTCTCCTGGCGAATGAAGGGTAGATGCCGGCGATGTGACGTGTCGGCATCTCCCCCAAACGGAGATCACCATCATGAACGCTTCGACCATCGCCCGCATCGCCGGGCTCGCCGCGACCGCCGGACTTGCGGCCAGCCTGGCGTCGACCCCTGCCGCTGCCCAGAAGGCGCCGATGGAAAAGTGCTACGGCATTTCCAAGGCCGGCCAGAACGATTGCGCCGCGGGTGCAGGCACCAGCTGCGCCGGATCATCGACCCGCGACTATCAGGGCAATGCCTGGAAACTGGTCAAGAAGGGTGCGTGCGAGAAGACCAAGACGCCCAAGGGCAACGGTTCGCTCAAGCCGCTCGACCGCTGACCGCTGGCAACCAGGAACAGACCAATGCAGCGCATCGCCCCCATGCACGATAGCATCGTTCGCCTTGCAAACTCGCGCGTAGCGGAGGGCGTTGCGCTGCTTCTGGCTCGTGTGGCGCTGGCCGGAATATTCTGGCGCGCGGGAAGAAGCAAAGTGGTCGAAGGCAGCCTGTTCGAGATTAGCGACGCGACCCGCTACCTGTTCGAATACGAATATGCCGGCGTACCGCTGCCGCCGGAGCTAGCCGCGCCCCTGGCCACAGCGGCGGAGCATCTGTTCCCGTTGCTACTGGTCATCGGGCTGGCTACACGGCTGTCGGCTACCGCACTGCTCGCGATGACGATCGTCATCCAGTTTTTCGTGTATCCCGATGCCTGGTGGACAACGCATATCCTGTGGGCCGCACTGGCGGCGGTGCTGATCGTTCGGGGTGGCGGGATGCTGTCGCTCGACGCCGCTATCGCTGGCTGGCGGCGACGGCGCGCCTGAGCGACTGTCGGGAAGGAGGGCGGCCATGATCGCGGACGAGGCGACTTTCGCACGGCTGATGATCGCCACACAGGCGGGCGACCGGCGCGCCTACACGGTGTTGCTGACCGAAGCGCAATCATGGCTCGAACGCTACTTCCGCCGCCGCGTCCCCGCGCCGCAACTCGACGATCTGGTCCAGGAGGTCTTGCTGGCCATTCATGCCAAACGCGCCACGTGGGACGAAACGCGGGCGTTCCTGCCCTGGCTGGCCGCGATCGCGCGCTATCGCTGGGTGGATCACCTGCGTCGCGTCTATCGGGTGAGCGAAGACGAACTGGGCGATCACGACGCGTCTGAGGACAGTGAGGAAGATGCGGTACTGGCGCGGATGAGCCTGGAACGGCTGTTCGTCCATCTTCCGCCGGGGCAGTGCCACGCCATCGAACTGGTGAAGATCAAGGGGCTGACGGTCACCGAGGCAGCGTTGCGAACCGGGCAAACCGAAAGCCTGATCAAAGTGAACATTCATCGCGGACTCAAGAAACTGTCCGCGCTTGTAGAAGAGGCTGACTGACAATGACCCGCCGACCCAATCCCTTGATCGCACAGCTGAGCGACGATCTCGAGCCTGTGCGCCCCATCCGGATGGCGCACGGCTTTGCGCTGCTCGCCTTGGCGACCACTCTCACTATCGTTGCAGTCGCCTTGTGGCAGGGGCTGTGGAGCGGCCCTATGCAGGGCCAGGCAGCAGCGATTTTCTTCGTCGCCAACGGCCTGATCGCGCTTGTCGGGCTCGCATCGGCCCGGGCGGTCATCCGCATGGCATCGCCACGTGTGGGCACCCGGAATGACGGTTCGCGCTGGCTGCTGGCGGCGTTGGCGATCCTGCCGCTCACCGCGCTGTTGCTGGCCGCGCTGGAAGGGAATTTGGCGGGCCACGATCATGCAGCGGACGGGTTGCACTGCTTCCTTGCAGCAACCGCCAGCGGTGTGGCAGTGGCGGCAGCGCTGGTGCTCTGGCTGCGACGGGGTGCGCCGGTCGCCCCCAATGCAGCGGGTTTCTATACCGGTGTCGCCGCAGGGGCGCTGGGCAGCTTCGCCTACGGCCTGTCATGCCCGTTCGACACTATCGGACATCTGGGCATCTGGCATGTCGCCCCGGTCGCGATCTCCGCCGCGCTGGGCCGCGTCGCCGTCCCGGAGCTGATCCGGTGGTAAGGTAAGGCTAGCATTCGTTTCATGCTGAAGTTCCTGGCCTTGCCGTGGCTCATGGTGCTGCTGGTCGCAGGCCCCGTATGGGCCACGTCGCAGTCGTTCGAGCCTTGCGTCGATGCTGCTACGCATCCGAGCCTGGCCGGATCGCATTGCGTCGTCAGCAGCGTCCCACTCGACCCTGGCGCGGATGCAGCCGCGACGGAAGGCGAAGTCTCGCTGTTCGTGCGGAAGTTCCCCGTCGACCCACACCAACGGCAGGGCGAGGTATGGCTGATCGCTGGCGGCCCCGGCGAGACCGGGGCCTCGTTCTATCCGGTCCTCGACGTGCTCAGGCGGGCGTTCCCGGGTTACGATCTCGTCATCCCCGACCATCGCGGCACCGGCTATTCCTCCAAGCTCTGTCCGATCGAGGAAGCGCCGTCGAGCCCGGACGGAATCGCGCTTGCGGGCGAGGAATGGGGCCCGTGCATCGGGGCGATGCACGCCGATCCCGCCCGCACCCGGACCTTCAACGTCACCAATGCCGCGCACGATCTTGCGGCGCTGATCGGCCGCCACCGGATGGAGGGTGAGGTCTATCTGTATGGCGCCTCCTACGGAACGCAACTCGTTCTGCGGACGATGCAGGTCGCGCCGGTCGCGGTCGATGGGATTGTCCTCGATGGACTGGTGCCGCCCGAGGCCGACCCGCGCTGGGATCTGAGCCGCCGGACGCAGGTGGTCGACGCGGTCGGTCGGTCGCTATTGACGGCGGACCAGGTCGCCTTGTTTCGCGCGCTCCTGGCCCAGGAAAATCCCGCCTGGCGGAGCGCCGTGCCGGGTGGTGATCTGCGCACCTTCGTGGGGCGCCTGCTGAACTTTCCCGACTTGCGCGTGCATATACCGGCGATCCTGGCCGATCTGTCGCGCGACGACACCGGTTTGCTGGAGCATACGGTGGCCGATCTCGGCAATCGGCTGAGTGAACTCGCTGGCTATCCGCAATCGCCCCCCTCGCTCCCGCTGGTCATGCTGATCGGCGCTTCGGAGAACAATCATCGACGCGAACTGACTGCCGACATCGTCGAGCGTGAGGCCAGGGATGCGATGTTCACCAGCCCCATTCCGGGCTTCCTGGTCGGAACACCGGTCCCCTTGTACGACCGCGATCGCTACTTCGGCCAATCCCCGCAGCGCCTCCCGCGCACCCTCATCGTTCACGGCACGATGGACCCGAATACTCCCTACGAGGGGGCGGTCGATCACGCCGCGATCCTGGCGGCAGCAGATGGCGATATCCACTTCACCACGATTGCCGACGCCGCGCATTTTCTGCCGCTCGTGGCACCGGATTGCTTTCAAGAGGCCGCAGCCATGTTCGTTGCTAGGACTTCGGTGCCGGAATTCTGTAAGTGATATGTGCATACCCGGCGTTGCAATCTGTTCGCGCCAAGCCGACCGCGCGCTGGTGCGGCTTGTCTGCCAGGCGCGGCAGTGGTGGGCCGAACTGGCATAGGGTGAAGTCGACATTGCGTATCTTGCGCGCCGGGAAGGCGTCATCGGTTCATGGATGACCCTCGAGGGCGACCACCCGGCCGACCTCGAGGCAGGAGATCTCCTCGCCATCCGTTGGGTGGAGGGGGACTGGCGAGCGCAAGAGCGCAATCTAGGATTTGCCTGAAATTAGAGAAAGGCGGCCCGATGAACCACGGCAGCGCTTCGGCGCTGTCGTCGTTTCAGTTGGGCCGAATTGCATTCCGTACTGCGCGCCGCGGCCGCAGAGAAATCGGCCACAACGGGGCCTGAAGTGAGGCCGCTGTGGCTCTCCGTAGTACGCTCGCCCGGGCAAGGGGCCGCACAACTGCGGGATTTTCCGCATGGAGGAAAACCATTTAAAACAATGACTTATTAGTGGCGGAGCGGGTGGGATTCGAACCCACGATAGGCTTTTGACCTATACACACTTTCCAGGCGTGCGCCTTCGACCACTCGGCCACCGCTCCGCATACCTGTTCGAACAGAGCGGCGCACCTAGCGGCCACTCAAGGGTTGCGCAAGTCGCCGCAGGTGGGGCGCTGGCACGACAAGGATTTCATGATATAGCTCGATCACATGGCGAAGCTGCGCGGAATGGCATTCCCTGCGAACTCCGCCTGGAAGCCCCTTCCCGCCCTCGAAAATGCGCGGGAGGGGGCTTTTCGGTTTGTGGCTGGGCGCTTGGACGCGGGCGCGCGCTAGCAGTCCTGCCGACCGATCACCAAGCCACTGGCGTAAGGCGAAATTTGCTGGCACTCATCGCCGATGAACAAACCGCTGATCGCCCTCGCCACCGCGCTCGCGGTTGCCCTGCCCGCCACTGCTCAGCAACCGCAGCCTGTAAGCTCTCCCTCGCCTGGCGAAATCGTCGCTGGGGCAGCCGCTGAGGACTGGGTGGCGATCGCGCCCGAGGATCTGGTGGTGATGACGCTGGCGCCGGATGCGCATGGCAAGCCGCGCCAGGTGGTGATCCAGCTTATCCCCGCGCCGTTCAGTCAAGGTTGGGTGGAGAACATCCGCACCCTCGCCCGCGCGCACTGGTACGATGGCATCGCGGTGACACGGGTGCAGGACAACTACGTCGTCCAGTGGGGCGATCCCAACGGCGAGGACGCGGCAAAGGCCAAGGCGCTGCCCGAAGCATTGCGGGTGATGACCGAACAGGACTATGCGGTATCACCTCCGCCTGAAGTCGTCTCCAGCGGAGCACTCCTCGTTTATCAGATGCGCCCGAGCGAGCAGTCGCCCGCACGTTTCAATGGGCGGACTGTTTTTCGAAGCTGGCCCAGTTCTAACTTCGACACATTTATCGCTGGCTTTCCGTTCAGCGGCTTCATGAATACGCATGGGGCAGATGCCTGGCCCGTCCACTGCTACGGCATGGTCGGCGTGGGGCGGAATTATTCGCCCGACACGGGCACGGGGGCCGAGCTTTACACCGTTATCGGCCATGCACCGCGCCATCTCGACCGCAACATCGCGCTGGTCGGGCGGGTGGTCGAGGGGATCGAGCACCTCTCCTCGCTCCCACGCGGCACCGGTCAACTGGGGTTCTATGAATCCCCGGCCGAGCATACGCCGATCGTCTCGATCCGTGTCGCTAGCGACCTGCCGACCGCCGAACAGCCCGTGTTCCAGTATCTCTCCACCGAAAGCGAAATCTTCGCCCGCTACGTCGAGGCGCGTGCCAACCGGCGCGATCCGTTCTTTATCGTGCCTGCCAGAGGCGCGGACATCTGCAACGTTCCGGTGCCGGTGCGGCGGGTGCCTTAAGACCTGCTGCTCGGCGCGCTTTCGCGTTGTGAAGAACTACCGCGCCGTCCACTCGATCGATGCCCCGTGCGCGTGCGAGCGGGCCAACAGCACCTCATCGGCACCGCCGGGCCAGTATCGCACCGTCAATTCGTGTCGGTGGACGGTGCGGTTTGCCTCGACCCGTACCCATGCGAGCGCGCGTTCGGACGTGGCCGCCGCGCCCGCCGCCTCCATCGCGGCAACGATGCGGGCCTGTTGATCCTCGGGCACGTATTGCCACACGATAGAGTGCATCAGCACGCGCGTGGTACTATCCGCCTGATGGCGCGCGAGGCGGCTTTCGACGAAATCGGCTGCGTTCATGCCTGCCACCCTTGGGGCGTGGGCGTTCGCTTCGGCGATGGCGGCATCCATCCGCTCGAACCGGACGGTGTGCTCGGGCCAGATATAGGCGCGCAGCCGCAACGCCTGCTCCGGATCGGTGAGGTCGACCGGAGCGACATCGCAGCCCTCGAGCGAGGCGAAAGCTATCAGGCTATCGGGCGGCGGCGGGCCGATCCACTCGGGGGTGAACGCCATTGCCGCTTTGTCCGGCCCGACCATAACCCCGCCCAGATCGTAGCGATAGCGGTCGAGCATCAGGTTGATTCCGGCGCTGGAGCCTATCTCCAGACATTCGAACACCGGCGGCAAACCCTGCTCCGCCAGCCACAGCATCGCGGCGACGAAGTTCGACGAACGCCCCGCCTCGTTGGTCTGTGGCGGGCCGTCGAGCCACGGAAGCAGTTCGGCTTCGCGCGTCTCCATGACCTCGCGCAAAACCGCCGCGTCGTCGGCGTAGAGATGGGCATAGATCGGTGCCAGCCGCTCCTCCGTGCCCGAGAGGTGCAGCGCGTGAACCCCGCCTGCTACCCGTAGCGGCAGTGCATCGGCCAGGGGCGCGCCTTGCCAGCCACGGATGCGCTCCACCAGCGCGTTGGAGGCATCGCTGTCGAGCACCGCTGCGATGCCCCGCACCACCCGCGCCGTGACCGGCGCGCCGTTGGCCTCGCAGTAGGCGACCTGATTGGCGAAAGCCCTTGCCACCGTACCCTCGCCAGCCTCCCCGATGTCCATCGCCTCATAGCCCGGCTTTGCGTCGCGATCGCCCATATGCGTTGCCCTTTTTTCGCTCGCACCCTAGATGCGCCGCGCGATGACCACGCCGCTTACCTTCGCCGTGCCCAAAGGGCGCATCCTCGACGAGGCGCTGCCAGTAATGGCGCGCGCGGGCGTGGTGCCCGAGGCGGGCTTCCACGACAAGGGCAACCGCTCGCTCACCTTCGCGTGCGAGCGAGCCGATATGCGGTTGATCCGCGTGCGCGCGTTCGACGTGGCCACGTTCGTGGCCCACGGCGCGGCGCAGGCGGGGATAGTCGGTTCCGATGTGGTCGAGGAGTTCGACTATTCCGACCTCTATGCGCCGGTGGACCTGGGCATCGGCCTGTGCCGTCTGTCGGTAGCGGAACCGGCGGGCAGAGAGGGAGGAGCGGGTAGCCACCTGCGCGTCGCGACCAAGTATCCCAATCTGACCCGTCGACATTTCGAGCGCATGGGCGTGCAGGCCGAATGCGTGAAGCTGAACGGAGCGATGGAGATCGCGCCCAGCCTGGGCCTCGCCAGTCGCATCGTCGATCTGGTCTCGACCGGGGCAACGCTGCGCGAGAACGGCCTGATCGAGACGAGCCGCATCCTCGACGTGTCGGCCCGCCTGATCGTCAACCGCGCGGCGCTCAAGACCGATCCGCGCGTCGCTGCTCTGGTCGAGGCATTCCGCGCCGAAGCGCAGGCGCGCGAGGCGGCGTGATGCAGATGCTCCGCGCTTCGGACCCCGACTTCGAAAAGGTCTTTGCCAAGATCGTCAACGGGCGACGCGAGAGCGATGCCGACGTGGCGATCGACGTGCGCGACATCCTGCGCGAAGTCGGGGCACGCGGCGATGCGGCGCTGGTCGAATACACTATGCGCTTCGACGACCACACGCTGACTGGCGATGACGACTGGCGCGTCGCCCCGGACGAATTCGAACGCGCCTACAATGCACTGGACGCCGAACTTCGCAGCGCGCTCGAACTCGCGGCAACGCGCATTCGCGCCTATCACGAGGTGCAGCGTCCCGCCGATCGCGACGAGACGGACGGCACCGGGGTGCGGCTGGGCGCGCGGTGGCACCCGGTCGACGCGGCGGGGCTCTACGTTCCTGGCGGACGCGCGGCCTACCCCTCCTCGCTGCTGATGAACGCTATCCCGGCCAGGGTGGCAGGCGTCGAGCGGCTGGTGGTTGTCAGCCCCTCGCCCAAAGGCGCGCTCAACCCGCTGGTGCTCGCTGCCGCGCATATCGCCGGGGTGGACGAGTTCTGGCGCGTGGGCGGCGCACAGGCAGTCGCGGCTCTCGCCTACGGTACCGAGCGGATCGCGGCGGTGGACGTGATCACCGGCCCCGGCAACGCCTGGGTGGCTGAGGCCAAGCGCCAGCTCTACGGCGTGGTCGGCATCGACATGGTTGCTGGGCCAAGCGAGATACTGGTCATCGCTGACGCCAAGAACGACCCCGACTGGATCGCCGCCGACCTGCTCAGCCAAGCCGAACACGATCCCAGCAGCCAGTCAATCCTGATCACCGACGACCCGCAGTTCGCCGCACTGGTCGAGGACGCGGTCGACCTGCGCCTCGCCACCCTCGCCACCGGCAAGGTCGCGCGGGCAAGCTGGGATGCGTACGGAGTGATCGTCGTGGTCGATGCGCTCGCCGACGCGGTCCCGTTAGCCAACCGCCTCGCCGCCGAGCACGTCCAGATCGCCACCGACGACCCCGAGGCGCTGTTCGCCGGTATCCGCCACGCTGGTAGCGTGTTCCTCGGCCGCTACACGCCAGAGGCGATCGGCGACTACGTTGCCGGGCCCAACCACGTCCTCCCCACCGGCCGCCGCGCCCGCTTTTCCAGTGGGCTGTCAGTGCTGGACTTCATGAAGCGGACCAGCTTCATCGAACTGGACGAGGCTTCCCTTTCGGCGATCGGCCCCGCCGCCGTCGCCCTTGCCGAAGCGGAGGGGCTGCCCGCCCACGCCCGCTCGGTCGATGTGAGATTCAAATGAGCACGAACCCCGCTTCCCTCGCCCGTTCCTCCTCACGCCTTGCCGCGGTCCAGGCGCTCTACCAGCAGCAGATGGAGCCGACCTCGCTCGCGCGCCTGCTCGATGAGTTCCACCGCCACCGGTTGGGGCAGGAAGTCGAGGGCGAGCATTACGCCAAGGCCGACGTCGATTTCTTCGACGACGTGGTTTCGGGCACGCTCGCGCGGACCGAGGAAATCGACGAGCTGCTCGCTGCCAAACTGGCGCAGGGCTGGACCCTCGCACGGCTCGACAAGACAATGCTACAGATTCTGCGCGCCGGCGCTTACGAGTTGCTCGCCCGTGCCGACGTGCCGAAAGCCGCCGCGATCAGCGAGTATGTCGATGTGGCCAAGGCCTTCTTCGATGACCGCGAGGCCAAGTTCGTCAACGGCGTGCTCGATGCGCTGGCGAAGGATGTGCGCGCCTGACCTTCCCGTCATCCCGGCCCCCGAGCCGGGGTTCCGCTTCTCTTTGCTCGGGGCCGCCCCTAAGCTGGGCCCCGGATCAAGTCCGGGGTGACGTGGAGTGGGAATGAGCGAGACCGCCTTCATTGAAGCCCTGCGATCCTTCGCCACACACCCCGCCGCCCGCGGGCTGCACGATGACTGCGCTGTGCTTGAGATCGGCGGCGAAACGCTGGTCCTTACCCACGATACGATGGTCGAGGGCGTTCATGTGCTTGCCGGGCAGGATCCGGCCGACATTGCGTGGAAACTGGTCGCGGTGAACCTGTCCGATCTCGCGGCCAAGGGCGCGGAGCCGCTGGGTGTACTGCTCGGCCATATGCTTGGCGAGGATGACGACCGGTTCCTGGAAGGGCTGCGCGAGGTGCTGGAGGCTTTCGACATACCGCTGCTCGGCGGTGACACGGTGCGAGGCACCGGGCCACGCGCCTGGGGGCTGACCGCGCTTGGCCGCGCGACGCATCGCCCCGTCCCATCGCGCGCGGGGGCTCGGGTGGGCGACCGTCTCTATCTGACCGGCCCGGTCGGCGCCGCCCTCGCCGGGTTCGAGGCCCTGCGCGATCGCACCGGCGGCGACAGCACGGCCTATCGCCGCCCGATGCCGCTGCTTGCCGAGGGGCGCGCACTGGCCCCGCTCGCCAGCGCGATGATGGACGTGTCGGACGGCCTGCTTCTCGATGCGCAGCGGATGGCGCGAGCCAGCAAGGCCACCATGGCGATCGACACCGCCGCCGTGCCGATCGCCCTGATCGAACCGCGGCGCGCAGACGCACTTCGCTGGGGCGACGATTACGCGCTGCTGTTCACCGCCGCACCCGGCACCGTGCTCCCTGTCGAGGCCACGCGCATCGGCACAGTCGAGCCCGCAGGGGCACACCCGCTGTTGCTCGACGGCCATCCCCCAACCCCCGACGACCCGCTCGGCTATCAACACTGACACCTCGCCAGGGCTTGCCAGCCCCGCCTGCTTGCTTATAGCCAGCCGACCGGTCGAGCGGACCCGCACAATGCGGGCCGGGGTCGTGAAAGTCGTAGGGGGATTTCGTGAATCTGGTCATCATTTCAATCGGGCTGGGACTGCTCGCCGTGCTCTACGGCTTCGTCACCAGCCGACAGGTGCTCGGCGCGGACGCCGGCAACGCCAAAATGCAGGAAATCGCCGGCGCCATCCAGGAAGGTGCGCGGGCCTATCTCAACCGCCAGTATACCACCATCGGCATGGTCGGCGTCGTCGTCGCCGTGCTCGTCGGTGTGTTTCTCGGCCCGGTCTCTGCGATCGGCTTTCTCATCGGCGCGATCCTTTCCGGCGTCGCGGGCTATATCGGGATGAACATCTCGGTCCGCTCCAACGTGCGCACCGCGCAGGCGGCGTCGACCGGCCTTCAAGCGGGCCTGACCCTGGCCTTCCGTGCTGGCGCAATCACCGGGATGCTGGTCGCCGGCCTCGCGCTGCTGGCTATAGCGGTGTTCTTCTATGTGCTGATCGGTCCGATGGCGCTCGAGCCCTCGAGCCGCGCCGTTATCGACGCGCTCGTCGCGCTGGCGTTCGGTGCCTCGCTGATCTCGATCTTCGCGCGCCTCGGGGGCGGTATCTTCACCAAGGCGGCCGACGTCGGCGCGGACCTGGTCGGCAAGGTCGAAGCGGGCATTCCTGAGGACGACCCACGCAACCCGGCGGTGATCGCCGACAATGTAGGCGACAACGTGGGCGACTGCGCCGGTATGGCCGCCGACCTGTTCGAAACCTACGTCGTCACCGTGGGCGCCACGATGGTGCTCACCGCGCTGCTGCTCGCAGGCGTCGGCGAACTGTTGCTGCCGCTGATGGCGCTGCCGTTGCTGATCGGCGGGGCGTGCATCGTCACCTCGATCATCGGCACGTACTTCGTGCGCCTGGGCGGGGGCAAGAACGTGATGGGCGCGATGTACAAGGGCTTCCTCGTCACCGCGATCCTTTCGATCCCGCTGATCTGGTTCGCGATCCAGTACGCGCTGGGCGATATGAACGCGGTCATCGGCGGTGCTGATGGCTTCACCGGCATGGACCTGTTCTGGTGCTCGTTCCTGGGCCTGGTCATCACCGGGCTGATCATCTGGATTACCGAGTACTACACCGGCACCAACTACCGCCCGGTCCGCTCGATCGCCAAGGCTTCGGAAACCGGCCACGGCACCAACGTGATCCAGGGCCTTGCGATTTCGCTTGAAGCGACCGCGCTGCCCACGATCGTGATCGTCGGCGGCATCATCGTCGCGTTCCAGCTCGCCGGGCTCATGGGCATTGCCTATGCCGCCACCGCGATGCTGGCGCTCGCCGGGATGGTCGTGGCGCTCGACGCCTACGGTCCGGTCACCGACAACGCCGGCGGTATCGCCGAGATGGCGGGTCTCGACGACTCTGTGCGCGAGAAGACCGACCTTCTCGACGCCGTGGGCAACACCACCAAGGCGGTGACCAAGGGCTACGCGATCGGATCGGCCGGTCTCGGCGCGCTGGTGCTGTTCGGCACCTATACCGCCGACATCACTGCCTATTCGGAAGCGCTCGGCCTTACCGCGCCGCTGACGTTCTCGCTGTCGTCGCCCTATGTCATTGTCGGACTGCTGCTCGGCGCGCTGCTGCCGTATCTGTTCGGCGCGATGGGCATGACCGCGGTGGGCCGCGCGGCGGGCGACGTGGTGAAGGACGTACGCGAGCAATTCGCGAACGATCCGGGCATCATGGCCGGGACTTCGCGCCCCAACTATGCTCGCACGGTCGACCTCGTCACCAAGGCGGCGATCAAGGAGATGATCATCCCCTCGCTGCTGCCGGTGCTAGCACCCATCGTTGTGTTCTTCGTGATCCGCACGGTCGCAGGGCCGATCGCCGCGTTCGAGGCACTGGGCGCACTGCTCCTCGGCGTGATCGTCGGCGGGCTGTTCGTGGCTATCTCCATGACCGCCGGCGGCGGCGCTTGGGACAACGCCAAAAAGTACATCGAGGACGGCAACCACGGCGGCAAGGGCAGCGAAGCTCACAAGGCCGCAGTGACCGGCGACACGGTCGGCGATCCCTACAAGGACACCGCTGGCCCTGCGGTCAACCCGATGATCAAGATCACCAACATCGTCGCCCTGCTGCTGCTGGCGGCGCTTGCCGGGCACGGCGCTGGGTGAACTAAGTCGGCATACAATGGCATCAAGAACCCCGCCCGGAGCGATCCGGGCGGGGTTTCCATTGACCAGCACGAAGACCCGCAACATACTCGGCGGGTCAACATGGCTTGGCACGGCACGGATTGTCGGGGTCGCAGCTTCCCCACTTCAACCCCGCTTGCGCAAATCGCGCTTGGGAGCGTGACCGTTAGGGCCGCCGCACTACGGGGGAATATCGATGTTATTGCCATTGGATCACACAAGGCAGCGTTTCGCGCGTGCTGCCACGCTCGCCGCTTTACTCGTCACCTGCGCATTGCCTGCCGCGCTCCAGGCCCAGACCACACCGGGCGAGCCGGTGGCAGAAAAGGTCTCGCTCGATACCATCGCCGCGCTCCCCTCGATGAGCACGCTGCGACTGTCGCCCGACGGCACGCGGATGCTGGCCACGCTGGGATCAGGCAACAGCTTCGTTTACGCGATCGTCGATCTGGTTAAGGGCGGCACGCCGACGGTCTTCGCCACTGCGGAAACGCTCAAGGATGGCGGGGAGCGTCAGCTTGCCAGCTATCGCTGGGCTAACGACCGCTATGTACTTTTGACGCTGCAATCGCGCGAAAATTTGTTCGGGCAGCGCACCGATCTTTTCCGCCTAGCGGCTTATGACACCCAGACTGGAAAGACGATCCCCCTAGCCTGGGACAATGCCACCGCCGATGCTTCGAACGTGCTGTATATCGACGAGGAGCGAGGTCGCATCCTGCTGGCGCGCATGGTCAACGATGGCAACACCGAACGGATGTTCAAGTACCAGGTCGACTGGGTCGATCTGGAAACAGGGCGCGTGACCGGGTCGGCCCAGCGAACCAATCCCATTGTCGACGACTGGTTCTCCGACGGCAACGGCGTCGTTCGCATGGCCTACGGAGCCGATCGCAACAGCGGTCGTGAAACCTACCTCTATCGTTCGCGCGAGGGCGAGAATTTCCGCACAGTGCAACGCGTGGTGGACCGCGATTTTGTGGGCGCGGGTGTTCGTCCGATCGTGTTCCTTGCCGAGCCCGACATGGCGATCGTATCGAGCAACCACGAGGGGTATCGCGCGATCTACAAGGCCAATGTGGCAACGATGGAAATAGGCGAAAAACTTTTCTCGATAGACGGTTATGACGTGGGTAATGCCATCCCGAACGATGCCGAGGACGGCATCCTGGGATTCAGCTACGCCACCGACCGCCCCCGTCGCAAATGGACTCATCCCGTCTTCGCCGAAGTCTCGAAATTCATGGAGGAGGAATTCGGCGAAGCCAACGCGCGTATCGTCGATAGCGACAAGCAGTACCGCAGGTTCCTCGTTTCACTGGCGCGCCCAGCCCAGATGGACAGCTATTATCTCTATGACACCGAAACCGGCGAGATGCGGCTGATCGCCCACGAAAGTGCGACGATACGCGATGGCGTGATGAACCCGGTCAAGGCAATCCGTTACAAGGCGAGCGACGGCGTCGAGATGGAAGCCATCGTCACCACGCCTCGGTTACGCGCCAGTCAGAGCAACCTACCGATCGTAGTACTAACGCATGGCGGTCCTTACGGTGTGCGTGATTACGCCGTCTACGACCAGTGGGCTCAAGCGATCGCCGAACAGGGCTATGTCGTGGTGCAGCCGAACTATCGCGGTTCAGGGGGCTACGGCACCGAATTCGTCAAGGCAGGGCGCTCCGACGGTTTCGGCACACGGATGCAGGATGATCTCAACGACGTCGTCGACCATCTCGCCGCCCAGGGGATGGTGGATAAAAGCCGGGCCTGCATGATGGGATGGTCTTACGGCGGTTATGCCTCCGCGCGGGCCTCGCAACGCGATCCCGACCGGTGGCGCTGCACCATCGCCGGAGCAGGGGTTTACGACCTGCCCAGGATGCGGACCTACGATGCCGGCTATCTCGGAAGTTTTGGCGCGAACTATCTTGCCCAAGGGGCTAACTCGCTTACCGATGTTAGCCCCGCGCGCAATGCGGGCGGGAGCTGGTCGCCGATTCTCATTGTTCATGGAGTTCGCGACCCGCGCGTCCCCATCGAACAAGCGCGTACCCTGCGCGGTGCCCTGCGGCGGGCGGGCAAGTCCGAAGGCAGCGACTTCGCCTATCTGGAGCAGCCGAAGAATGGCCACTACGGCATCTACTTCACCAAGGAGGAACGGCTCGAGTGGCTGGGTGGTGCCGCCGCTTGGTTGGCAAAGCACAATCCGGCCTACGTGCCCGGAGATGTCGACCATGCCCTCGCCGCGCCCCTTGATCCCACTGCACTGCAGATGGCAGACAGGCTCGGGATAACCGGTCTCTAGGGTCGCGTTAACCGTTCCTCAGCCGGCGGGAGATAGAGCTCCGCACGCAACCGAGGGGGTTGTGCCGCGAAAGTTGAGCTGTGGGCGCCCTGCCGCTGGAAATCGCAAGCCCGGACGATCGCGCGCTTGTTGCAGTGGCACCGCTGTCCGTGTCGGCGATCATACTCGATCCGGCTACTGCCGCAAGCCCGGCCTTTGCCGCAGAGTGGGATGCTCTGACGGCGCGAGTGGGCGATCCGAACCCGTTTTACGAGCGCTGGGCATTGATGCCATCGCTAGAATTATCGGATCGGGCCAGTGAAGTTGAGATCGTCGCCGTGCGTTCGTGTGGTGATCTGATCGGCCTGCTGCCGCTTGCTCGCTCGACGAGCAATTATGGACACCCTTTGCCCCATGTTCGGAGCTGGCTCCATGCCAATCTGTTTTGCGCCGTACCGCCTATCGCGACTGGGTTTGAAGGTGAATTCTGGATTGGAGCGCTAAGCTGGCTCGATAGCGAGGCCAGGGGAGTATTGTTTGCGCACTTTCCGGCCTTGCCCGCGGACAGCACCTGCCTGGCCGCACTGCGCCGCGTTACCCACGCCCAGCATCGCCCCGCCGCCATCGTCCACCGAGGGGAGCGGGCGCTGCTTGCCTCGAGGTTGTCGCCGGAAGCCTATTTCGAGCAATCGCTGTCGGGCAAGAAGCGCAAGGAACTTCGCCGCCAGCACACCAGGCTCGCGGAACTGGGTGCGCTGAGGTTCGAGCGGCGCGAGGATGCCGTGGGCGTCGCTGGCTGGGCCGATGCCTTTCTCGCGCTCGAAGCGGCTGGATGGAAGGGGCGCGCCGGGTCCGCGCTCGCCAGCACGCCGGCAACCGCGGCGTTCTTTCGCCGGGCACTGGCGGGCGCGGCGGAGGCGGGGCGGCTCGAACGGCTGACGCTCAGCCTCGACGGGCGACCGATCGCGATGCTGGCGAACTTTATCACTCCGCCCGGCGCCTACAGCTTCAAGACGGCGTTCGACGAAGACTACGCCCGCTTCTCGCCCGGGGTGCTGCTCCAGCGCGAAAACCTCGCGCTGCTGGCGCGCGACGGCATCGAATGGGCCGACAGTTGTGCCGCCGCCGACCACCCGATGATCGAACGCATCTGGCGCGAGAAGCGCGAGATAGTCCATGTGAGCGTCGCGATCGGCGGCAAGATACGCCGCGCTTTGGGGGCCGCAATCTTGCGCGCCGAAACCGGCACCGCGGCGCGAGAAATCTGATGGGCATCGAAACCGCCATCCGCGTCCGGTCTGAAATTGTCTTCCCGGCAGCGGAGCGCGCCCGCTTCGCCGCGAGCTATCCCGAGATGCCGCACCTGTTGCGCCATGGCCTAGCCGAACATCCCCTGCTGATGCTGGAGGCGCTGACCACGCTCGCCGGGTGGCTGCCGGCGGCATCGATCGAATACAACCGCGCGGACGTGCCCATCGGAGTCGTCGAAAAGCCAGGCACGACAGGCCTGCGAATCGAAGATACCATTCGCCACATCGCCACCAGCGAGAGCTGGGCGGTACTCAAGAACATCGAGCAGGTGCCCGAATACGAGGCCCTGCTGCTAGGCCTGCTAGGCGAACTGCGACCCGAGATCGAGGCCCGCACCGGCGCGATGCTGCGCCCGCAGGGCTTCATATTCATCTCCAGCCCCAACGCGGTGACGCCGTACCACTTCGACCCGGAGCACAATATCCTGCTCCAGCTCGCCGGGACAAAGGTGATGACACAGTTCCCCGCGGGCGACCCGCACTATGCCCCCGATAGTGTCCACGAGGCCTATCACACCGGCGGGGCGCGCGAACTGATCTGGCGCGACGAACTGCTCGCAGGCGGCACCGAGTTTCCGCTCGGACCGGGCGATGCGCTGTACGTGCCGGTTATGGCACCGCATTTCGTGCGCAATGGCCCCGCCAGCTCGATCTCGCTGTCGATCACCTGGCGTAGCGACTGGTCGTTCGCAGAAGCGGATGCGCGCGCCTTCAACCACCTTCTGCGTCGCAGGGGAATGGAACCTAGGCCGCCCGGGCGCTGGCCACTCGGCAACCGGACCAAGGCCTATGCCCTGAGGGCACTGCGCCGGGTGGGCCTGGCGGATTGACGCAAACGTAAAGGCGGCGCAAAGCCGCGCCTACATGACCCAAGCTCCCGATCCACGCAAACTCGTCGACGCACTCGTCCGCCTGCTCACCGTCGAACCCGTGGGAACGGACCGCTTCACCGGGCGGCCGCAGAACGGAGGGGTCGGTCGCGTGTTTGGCGGACAGGTGATCGCACAAGGCCTGCAGGCGGCGCAGGCAAGCGCGCCCGAGGGAATGGAGGCGCACTCGCTCCACGCCTATTTCCTGCGCGGCGGAGAGGAAGGCCCGGCAATCGACTATGCCATTACCCGTGATTTCGACGGGCGCACATTCGCCAACCGGCGCGTGGTGGCAAGCCAGGGCGACAAACCCATCCTCAACCTGACTGCCAGCTTCCAGCGGCCCGAGGAAGGACTGGAGCACGACGACTACGTCATGCCCGACCTGCCTGATCCGGAAAATCTTGCCAGCGACATGGAGCAACGGCGCAAGTTCATCGCCGAGATAGGCGAAGTGAGCGACGCGCAACGCGCGCTGATGCTGCGCCCGCGCCCGATCGAGATGCGCACGGTGGACAAGCTCCACTGGATGAATGCCGAACCCAAGCCTCCGCGCGCGCGAAGCTGGTTCCGTACGGTGGCGCCCTTGCCGGACGATCCGGCGATCCACCGCGCGGTGATCGCCTATGCCAGCGATTACACCCTGCTCGGCACCAGCGCGCTGCCGCATGGCCTCAGCTGGGCGCGAGGAGAGTTGCAGGGTGCCAGCCTCGACCACACGATCTGGTTCCACCGCCCAGCGCGGGCAGACGAATGGCTGCTCTACGCCACCGAAAGCCCGTGGAGCGGCGGTGGCCGGGGCATGAACCACGGTCGCATCTACAACCGCGCGGGCGAACTCGTGGCGAGCGTTGCACAAGAGGGCATGATGCGGCGGCGGCGCTAGTTTTGTTTAAGCTTCGCTGAAACGTCTCGGCACCGGCCCGCACCCCCACCCGACCACCCAACGATAGTACCCTGTGGGTGGCCGGGTGGGGGTGCGAGCCGGTGCCGCCGCGAAGCAGAAAACCCCTGATACGATTTCGCGCGCCAAACTCGCGCGACTCGTGTAGGGGCCCGCCCGAACGCTGCGCGACCCGGACCCGATTCCGCCGCGCCTGCCCCGGTCACGAATGCGGCCTGCCCGAATTCCGCGCCTTCCTGCCCCGCTCCGGCGGTGGCCAATGCTGTGAGCAATATGCCTTTTCAAACCCTCCCGCCGGTCATCGGCGACGCGCTGACGCAGCGCGGCTACACCGATTTCACCCCCGTCCAGGCCGCCGTGCTAGCGCCCGAGGCCGAGGGGCGCGACCTGATCGTCTCCGCCCAGACCGGCTCGGGCAAGACGGTCGCCTTCGGCCTTGCGCTGGCTGACGCAATGCTGGCCGAGACCGGCACGATGCCGCTGGTCGAGCGCCCGCTGGCGCTGGTCATCGCTCCGACCCGCGAACTGGCGCTCCAGGTCAGCCGCGAGCTCGGCTGGCTCTATGCCGGAGCGGGCCTGCGCATCGCCACTTGCGTTGGCGGGATGGATGCCAGCAAGGAGCGCCGCAACCTGCGCGGCGGCCCGGCAATCGTGGTCGGCACCCCCGGCCGACTGCGCGATCACCTCGAACGCGGTGCGCTCGATCTGTCCGGCCTGATCGGCGTCGTCCTCGACGAAGCGGACGAGATGCTCGACATGGGCTTCCGCGACGATCTGGAGGCGATCCTCGACGCCGCGCCGCAAACCCGCCGTACGCTGCTGTTCTCCGCAACCATGCCCCGCCCCATCGTCGCACTGGCCCAGCGTTACCAGACCGATGCCGTGCGCCTCGCGCTCACCGGCGAGGACCGCGGGCATGGTGACATCGCCTACCAGGCCGTGGTCGTCGCTCCGAACGAGATCGAGAACGCGGTGGTCAACCTGCTGCGTTATCACGAAGCGGAGACCGCGATCCTGTTCTGCGCCACCCGCGACAACGTGCGTCACCTCCACGCCACCTTGCAGGAGCGTGGCTTTGCCGTGGTGGCGCTGTCGGGCGAGCACTCGCAGAGCGAGCGCAACCAAGCGCTGCAGGCCCTGCGCGACCGCCGGGTGCGGGTCTGCGTCGCCACCGATGTCGCGGCGCGCGGCATTGATCTGCCGACACTGAGCCTTGTCATCCACGTCGAGATCCCGCGCGATGCCGAAACGCTCCAGCACCGATCGGGCCGCACCGGGCGCGCGGGCAAAAAGGGAACCGCGGCGATCGTGGTGCCGTTCAACCGCCGCAAGCGGGTCGAATCGATGCTGCGCGGCGCCAGGATCGCGGCCGAATGGATGGACGCGCCGACCCCGGAGGCGATCCGATCGAAGGATCGCGAGCGTCTGCTGTCCGTGCTCCTCGCCCCCGCAGAGTTCGACGAGGAAGACCGCGTTCTGGCCGCGAAGCTGATGGCCGAGCGGCCGGCCGAGGACATCGCCGCCGCGCTGGTCCAGGCGCACAGGGCCGCCATGCCGCAACCCGAAGAGTTGCTCGCCAATAGCCCCGAGGCGCGCGAAGCGGCCCGCGCAGAGCGCCATCGCCCCGGCTTCGACGACACGGTCTGGTTCCGCATCGACGTTGGCCGCCGCCAGAACGCCGAGCCGCGCTGGCTTCTCCCGCTGCTGTGCCGCCGCGGCCATGTGACCCGCAACGAGATCGGCGCGATCCGGATCGGCCCGAACGAAACCCACTTCCAGGTCCCTAGCCCGATCGCCGCACGGTTCGCCGAGGCGGTCGCCCGCACTGCAAGCGGCGAGGACGAGCAGGACGCGCTCCACATCGAGCAGACCGACCAGCCCCCGCGCGACACCGCCCGCGCCAACCGGCGAGAGGGGCGCTCGAACGCCGTCACCCCCACACCGCGCGGCAAGCCGGGCGGCGGCCAGTGGAAGGGCAAGCCCCATCCGGCGCGCGCCGGTGGGGGCAAGCCTGCTGGCAAGTCTCCGGCCAAGCCTCACCGGGGCAAGCCGGGGTTCCGCAAGAAGCCCTGATCCGTGTCACGCTCTCCCCGGATTGAAAAACTGTGACTTTCCCCGGGTGAGGGAACGGTGACGTGTGGCTTTCGTGCGGGTGACGAAGGGGCGGTGTGAGAGCAAGACCTGGGCCTGTCGGTGGGTGCGGACCAGAGGCTAGCGAACGCCGCGCGTGTATTGCCGGTCGAGCGTTCAGTGGCTGTCAGATTGCTCCACCGAAAGTCTGGAACCCCGCGCCGGTGCGGCCCGTTGGTTGGGCATACGTCAACCACACGAGGAACCTCATGTCCGATACCACCCAGCGCGACATTGCCGAGAAAGCGGAGAAGCTGAAGAAGGAAGGCGCTCCGCCGCGCGAATGGCTTGAGCGGCAGGAGGATACGCCCGGCGAAGGCATGTCGGAGCAGACCGCCGACGAACACGCCGCGCGCGGGTCGCTCGATGCCGAAGGGCACCGCCCGGTGCTAGAACGCAGCCGGAAGGTCCGCTGAGATGGATATTCGTTTCAATTCCGACAACGCAACCGAACTGGGCGCGGACTTTGCCGCAAGTGTCGAGAACCGCCTGACCGAGCGGCTCGACACCCGATTCGGCGATCGCCTGACCCGGATCGAAGTTCACGTCCGTGACATAGACGGAACCAACAACGGTCCCGACGGGATCGAAGCCCAGCTCGAGGCGCGTCCCGCGAACGGTCAGCCCATCGTCGTGACCGAGCGAGCGGGCGAACCGATGCAGGCGGTCAACGCCGCGCTCGGCACCCTGGTGAACCGGCTCGACAGCGTATTCGGCAAGGCTGACCGCCACCGCGCCTGAGAGACCTGACAAACGGAGATTATTCATGCAGATACCCCCGGGCGCGCATATCGCCGTGATCGACGGCGCGCGTTTCCTCCTGTTCCGCAACGGTAACGATGCGAGCCACCCCGACATCGGATCGCCCTCGCAGCCGGACCTATCGCCCTCCAATCGCAGTCAGGGCAAATTGCGGCATTCGATCACCACGTCGCAGGATACCGGCAACGATCTCGACGAAGCGGCGCATGTCGCGGCCGCTGCCGACTGGCTCAACCATGCAGTATTGTCGAACGCGATCGACAAGCTGGTCGTGGTAGCTGACAAGCGATCCCTGGGCGAATTGCGGCGGCATTACCACAAGGCGCTGCAAGAGCGCCTTGTGGGCGAGGTACCAAAGGCCCTGACCGGGCGGCCCGTGCTTGAAATCGAACAAGCGATCGTGGCGGCCTGATATCGTGAAAATGCGTTAGGGAGGTGGGGGGTGCGAGCGCACCCTTCACCCTCCGGCGTGATAGAAATCGTAGATTTGCCGGGCCACCCGTTCGCTGACTCCGGGGGCTCGCTGTAGGTCCTCGAGCGCGGCCGCGCGCACTTTGCTGGCGGTGCCGAAGTGGAGTAGCAGCGCGCGCTTTCGTGACGGGCCGATGCCGGGAATCTCGTCGAGTGGGCTGGCGCTGATCGCGCGGCTGCGCTTGGCGCGGTGCGCACCGATGGCGAAGCGGTGGACCTCGTCGCGCAGGTTCTGGAGGTGGAACAGCACCGGCGAATTGACCGGGAGCGTCTTCTCGCGCCCATCGGGAAAATGGAACACCTCGCGGCCTTCTCTGCCGTGGTGCGGGCCCTTGGCGATGGCGATCACCGGAACATCCTCGATGCCAAGCTCCTCCAGCGTATCGCGCACGGCGGACATCTGGCCCTTGCCGCCGTCGATGAGGACGAGGTCGGGCCACACGCGGTCATGACTTGATTCACGCGGAGACGCGGAGGCGCGGAGGGGCTGTGCCTGCGGCGAAGCCGCCTTGTCATCCGCTGCCGTCGCCAGTGCCGCGACGTCGGCTGGTTGATGGCCTGCGGCGGCTTCAAGCTCCATCCGCGTCTCCGCGTCTCCGCGTGAATCATCATTGGACTCAGCCAAAGCCCGGAACCGCCGCCCGATCACTTCGCGCATCATGCCGAAATCGTCGTTGCCCTGCGCGGTCTTGATGTTGAACTTGCGGTACTGGCCCTTCTCGAACCCGTCCGGCCCGGCAACGACCATTGCGCCCACCGCCTTTGTGCCCTGGATGTGGCTGTTGTCGTAGATCTCGATCCGGCGTGGGGGCTCGGGCAGTTCGAGGAATTCGGCCAGCTCGCGCAGGACCTTCGCCTTGGTTCCGCTTTCGGCGAGGCGGCGCTCCAGCGCCTCGGTCGCGTTGCGCTGCGCCTGACTCATGAGCTTGCGCCGGGTGCCGCGCTGGGGGATGGAGATGTCGACCCGGTGGCCGGCCTTTTCGCCCAGCGCCTCGGCAATCAGGTCCGCCTCGGGCAGCAGGCGGTCGATCAAGATCGTGCGCGGCGGGGGCACTTCCTCGTAGAACTGGAGCAGCACGTCGGCGAGGACCTGATCGTCCTCCACCTCGGCCGTGTGCGCGGGGAAGAAGGCGCGGTGGCCCCAGTTCTGCCCGCCGCGCACGAAGAAGGCCTGCACCCCGACCTGCCCGCCTTTGCTCGCCAGCGCGAACACGTCGGCATCGCCCAAGCCGCTGGCATTGATCGCCTGGCTGCCCTGGATGAAGGTCGCCGCGCGCAGCCGGTCGCGCAGCATCGCAGCGGTCTCGAAATCGAGGTTCGCGGCGGCCGCGGCCATCTGCAGCTCGATCTTCGCCTGAACCGCGCCCGACTTGCCGCCGAGAAAGTCCTTCGCCTCGCGCACGAGTCTGGCATAGCCCGCCTCGTCGATCCGGCCGACGCACGGGGCGGAGCAGCGCTTGATCTGGTAGAGCAGGCACGGCCGGTCGCGCCGGGCGAAGAAGCTGTCGGTGCAAGACCTGAGCAGGAACAGTTTCTGCAACGCGTTGATCGTGGTGTTGACCGACCCGGCGCTGGCGAAGGGGCCGTAGTAATCGCCCTTCGCCCGCCGTGCGCCGCGATGCTTCATGATGCGCGGGAAGGCATGCTCGGCGCGCAGCAGGATGAAGGGGAAGCTCTTGTCGTCGCGCAGCAGCACGTTGAACGGCGGGCGGTAACGCTTGATGAGCTGCGCCTCGAGCAGCAGCGCCTCGGCCTCCGAGCCCGTCACGACGATCTCCATCGCCCGGGTCTGGCTGACCATGCGCTTCAGCCGGTTGGAGAGCGCCTTGACCTGCGTGTAGTTGGGCACCCGCGCCTTGAGGCTGCGCGCCTTGCCGACATAGAGCACGTCGCCGCGCGCATCGAGCATGCGGTAGACGCCCGGGCGGGGCTTGAGCGCCTTGGCCGTTTCGCGGATCGCGGCCAGCCCCGCGTCGAGATCGGGGGTGGCCGAGGATACGGTGTAAGCCGCGCGCTCCTCGTGGAAACGCTCCGCACCGCGCGGATCGGGGGGGGAACCTGCCTTGGTCACGGGATCAGTAATGGTAGCGGCATTGCGCGATTTCGAGGGCTTGTTTCTCGCCCGCGCCTGTCACGCAATAGACTAGGCGATGTTCGAGGTCGATCCGGCGCGACCACCACCCGGCAAGGTTGCCCTTCAATGGCTCCGGCTTGCCCGTCCCCTTGAACGGATGCCGCTGGCATTCCACCAGCAGCCCGTTGAGCCGCGCGAGCATCTTCGGATCGTTGGCCTGCCAGTGCAGATAGTCGTCCCACGCGGTGGGGAAGAACATGAGGTTCACGGCTGGATGAGCTGCCTGGCCTCACCTTCGCCCGCTTCCAGACCGCGCACCGCCTCCAGCAACCGCTCGGCATTGCGGGGCGAGGACAGGAGGTAGAGCGTTTCCTCGATCGATTCCCACTCGCTTTCCGAAACCATGACCACCCCTTCCGCCTTCTGGCGCGAGATGCGGATCGGCGCACGCGCTGCGACCACGCGGTCCATGATCGCCTTCAGGTTGGCGCGCGAATTGGTGAAGGTTTCGGTCTGCATGGCGTTCTATGTACGTATTTCTGTACGTAAGTCAATTCCATTGACCCCGCCTTGCCCTGTGATACCCATTGCACATAACGACCCAGTAACGGGCATTTGCGGGGGAACGGGATGCGGCAGCTCCAGGGCATGGATGCCAGCTTCGTTGCGCTGGAGACGCGCAACTCGCCGATGCATATCGGCTCGATCCTGATTTACAACCCGGTGACCGCGCCCGGTGGGTTCGTGCGGTTCAAGGACATCCTCGCCTTCTTCGACAGCCGCAAGCAATTGAGCCGCACCATCCGCCAGCGCATGGTGCGGGTGCCGTTCGATCTCGACTATCCCTACTGGATCGAGGATCCGGATTTCGACCTCGAATACCACGTCCGCCATATCGCCCTGCCCAAGCCCGGCGACTGGCGGCAACTGTGCATCCAGGCGGCGCGGATCTTCGCCCGGCCCCTGGACCTGACCCGCCCGCCGTGGGAATTCACCGTGGTGGAGGGGCTCGACAACATTCCCGGCGTCGCCCCCGGCAGCTTCGCGATGGTGACCAAGGTTCACCACGCCGCGATCGACGGGATGAGCGGGATCGACCTGATGGAGGCGATGCACACGCTCGACCCCAAGGCGCCGCCGCCCAAGGAACCCGATAGCTGGAAGCCGGAGAAAGTGCCGAACGCGGTCGAACTGCTCGGCAAGAGCTACGTCAGCGCGCTGCTCAATCCTATGAAGCAGTTGGAGGTCGCCGCAAAGGCCGCGCCGGGGCTGGCCAAGGCGATCGCTGGGCTGGCGAAGAAGGAGTTCAGCCTCCACGGCGAGATGATTGCGCCCAAGACCCGCTTCAACAAGGCGATCAGCGCGGGCCGCGTGGTCGAGGGCCGCAGCGTTCCCCTTGCCGAGATCAAGGCGATCCGCACCGCCGTGCCGGGGGCCAAGGTCAACGACGTGTTCCTGGCCATCGTGGGCGGGGCGATGCGCAAATACCTGCTCGCCCACGACGACCTGCCGAAGAAGACGCTGACCGCGATGGCGCCCATTTCCGTCCGTTCGGGCGAGGAAAAGGGCGATATGGGCAACCAGGTGGCGGCGATGATCGCGCCATTGGGGACCCATATCGAAAACCCGCTCGAACGGCTCGCCTACGTCCAGGCGCAGACGACCAATTCCAAGGCGGTGACCGATGCCGTCGGCGCACGCAACATGACCGAGATGAGCAAGGTCTCGCCGGCGCTGTTCATGGCGCTGGGGGCGCAGCTCTACACCCGGCTCGGCCTCGCCAACCGGGGGGTGGGGCCGCCATTCAGTACGGTCGTCACCAACGTGCCCGGCCCGCCGGTTCCGATCTATTCGAGCGGCGCGCGGCTGGAGAGCATGATGGGGCTGCTGTGCCTCACCGACGGCCTGGGCCTCGGCCATGTGGTGCAGAGCTATTGCGCGGAAGCGACGATCGCCTTCACCGCCTGCCGCAAGCTGATGCCCGATCCCGAATTCTACGCCCAGTGCATCGAGGACAGCTTCAACGAGCTGCGCGACGCCGCCAAGGCACCTGCCGCGGTCAAATCGCCGCCGACCAAGACCGGCACGACCGGCAGGCGCGCGAAAGCAGCAACCAAGCAGGCTCCGGCGCGTTCAAAGCCAGCCGCACCAAAAAAGAAGGGAAGCACCAGGGCATGACCACCACCATTGCCGAGGATCGCACCGCGCGCCCGCCGAGCCGCCTTCTGACGCTCGCCGAACCGGGGCGCGCGCTGGGCGAACTGGCGGCATTCTACGCGCTGCGGCCATTCATTGGCGCGCTGCCCAGGGGCGACGGGCACGGCGTGCTGGTGCTGCCCGGCTTCATGGCTTCGGACACCTCGACCGGCCCGCTGCGCTCGCTGCTGAGCGATCTCGGCTACGAAGCGGTCGGCTGGGAGCTGGGGCGCAACGTCAAGGTCGACGAGGCGCGCGTGACCGCGATGATGGACTGCCTCGACGCGCTCTACCGCCGCACTGGTGGCAAGGTCAGCGTGGTCGGCTGGAGTCTGGGCGGTGTGTTCGCGCGCGAGCTGGCCAAGAAGGCGCCCCATAAGGTTCGTCAGGTGATCTCGCTCGGCAGTCCGATCAGCGACGACCGCAACCATACCAATGCTCGCCGCCTGTTCGAATGGCTCAACGGGCCGGAGCCAGAACCTGTCCGCAACGGCCACTTCCAGTCGCTTGGCGAAGCGCCGCCGGTGCCGACCACCTCGATCCTGACCCGCAGCGACGGCGTGGTCCACTGGCGCGGCTCGGTCCAGCATGGCGCCGGAGAGGTCGAGAACATCGAGGTCGTCGCCAGCCACTGCGGCCTCGGCGTCAACCCGGCGGCAGTCTATGCCATCGCCGATCGCCTCGCCCAGCCCGAGGGCGCATGGAAGCCCTTCGCGCCCAAGGGCCTGGCCGCGCTGATGTTCCCACGCGGGAACCTCAACTAGAAAACCTTGCGGAATTCCAGCGATACGGTCCGTCCCAGCGGGTCGATCAGGCCGGGCTGGTAGCTCAGCGGCACCGCGCCGGCCTGGTCGGTCACCCGCTGGCGCGCGTCGAACAGGTTGTTCACCGCCAGCGACAGCCTTGCGCCCTTGAAGAAGCCGGGGCTGTCGCCGACCAGCCAGCCCTGCTGTTCGAGATCGGCGAACATCCGCAGGTTGAAGGTCGCAAGATCGCCGAAGGTCAGGTCGCTCGATCCGGGCAGCCCGCTGCCTTCGACCGTCGTGCCGATGGCATAGTTGGCCGAGAGCCGGAAGCCGAGGCCGCGATAGAACATCCCGCCCTCCAGCTCGAACCGATGACGCGAGACTCCGCCCGCGCCCAATGCGTCGCCACGGAGCAGGTCGAGCACCGGAACGCCGGGCGCGATCAGCGCCTCGTTCTCCAGCTCGATCGTGTGATAAAGCGATGCGCTCCACCGGCCCTGGCCGCCGCCACCGCCGCCGAAACCTCCGCCGGGACCGCCGCCACCACCGCCGCCGCCACGACCGCCGCCGCCGGGGCCGCGCGCTTCGCCGCCGCCTTCGCCAGCCTGGCCGTCACCGCCACGCTCACGCCGTTCGCCGCCCTCTGGGGGCGAGGGCATGGCGCACACGCGGTCGCGCAGTTCCCTCGCACGCGCCTGGTCGATCTGACCATCCGGTCCGCGTAGCCGCGCCAGGAATTCCTCAGGCAGTGCGGCAAGATCGGGCAAGGGCGAGGCGGAAGGATTATTGGGGTTGAACCCGGCGCAAAGCGACTGGCGGATCGCGGCCATGCGCGCCGGATCGAACTGGCGCGGCTCGGCGGCGCAGAACCGCTGGCGCAACTGCTCGAGACGCTCGGGATCGATTTGACCATCGGGATTGACCAGCCGCTCGCGCATCTGCGGCGGCAGCATGGCCGGATCGACCGGACCGGCGTTCTCGCCGCAGAACTGCTGGCGCAGCTCGGCGAAGCGGGCCTGGTCGAAACCGCCCATGCCGCCCTGCCCGCGCCTTCCCTGCCCGGGCGTTGCTGCGTCAGGGTTCGCACCGGTGCCGGATGGCTGCGGAGCCGGTGCGGGCTGCGCCTGCGCCATCGCCGCACCCATGAATCCGCCACGCCCACCGCCCGAGCCCTCGGGCGCGGGGCTGCCGAGGCGACCGAACACGTTGAAACCATAGCGCACGCGCGAGCTGTTGCGTTCGGCGAACGTGACCGGACGCCGATCGATCGCGACCAGCCGTCCGTCGCCGTCTCGCTGCACCCGGTCGGGGAAGGCCGCCTCGATCGCGGGGGTGAGCAGGGGGAAGCTTTCGGTCACGTCGTCGGACCGGTTGCGGAAGTATTCGACCCTGATGCTGGCGCGATCGAACAGGTCGAGATCGTAGCTGGCAGAAAGCTTGATGTCGCGCTGGGTCTCGGCCAGCAGGAACGGGTTGCCGCCACTGGTGATCGTGGCCAGCGTGGTCTCGCCGCGGGTGAAATCGTACACCGGCACGTTGAAGGTGAGGATTTCGGGGTCGCCGAGCTGGCTCAGCCCGGGTGCGGCCTCGCGCTCGGTATAGCTGGCCTGAAGCGACAGGCGCTCGGTCGGGCGCCAGTTCAGCCCGGCAGTCCAGTTGGTCAGCGAACCGAAGTCGGACAGGTGATTGATCCCGCCGCCCAGGTTCAGGCTCAGTTCGCCGAGCGATTCCAGGAAACCCTCGCGCGCGCTGGCGATGGGGATGCCCATATTGACCCCAGCGGTCAGGTCGCCGCGCTTGAGCACAGTTTCGCCGATCGCCCGGCGGGTGTCGGTGCTGGCGATGCGGTTCCAGTCGTATCCGGTGTTGAACGTCACCGCGACTTCGCCGCCGGGCAATGTCACCGGCCTGCCGCGCATCGTGACCAGCGATGTCGCATTGGTCAGGTTGCTGACCGCACGGTCCTGCCCGGCACCGGGCACGGTGGGCAGGGCATCGTCGATAGCCAGTTGGCCCGCATCGACCAGGTCCTGCAGCACCTGCCCATCGCGGCGGCGGTCGATCTCGGTCACGATGCGCGCATGGCTGGCATCGACCGTCGCCGACAGGTTCCAATCACCCAGCGGCTTGTTGAACGAGCTGGCCGCCGAATAAGTCGTCGACCGGCGCAATCGCTCGAGCGGATCGTCATCGAGCGTGCGCAGCGCACTGTCGGTGCCATCGGTCAGCAGAACGGTATCGAGGCCGGAGAGCGAACGACTGGTCTCGTGCGTCAGGTTCCCGTTGAGCGAGAACGTGGCGGCATTGCGCCCTTCGCCGAATGCGGTGTTCCAGGTCGCATCGATCTCGGCGGTCTGGCCAGCGGCGGCGAGGCTGCGGAACTCCGCCGGGTCCGGATCGCCCGGTATGGTGGGGACGCTGGACGGGGTCTGGACGATGTCGCGCTCGGACTCGGTCAGCATGGTCGAGCGGCTGTATTCCGCGCCCAGCGACAGGCGGTTGGCACCATTGATGGTGAGCTGGGAAAATTCCGCTTCGCCCTGCACCCGCCCGCCGGCGGTCGGTCCGCCGATTTCCAGCTCGATCTCGCGACTGGCGAAGTTGTCCTTCAGCACGAAGTTTATCACCCGCTGATCGGCGGGATAACCGAACTGAAGCGCGACTTCCTCGGGGAACACCTCGACCTTGCGGATCGCTTCGGGCGGATAGCGGCGCATTTCGCGGAAGCTCGACACGCGCTGACCGTTGACCAGGAACACCGGCCGCCCGCCGCGTCCGCGGCCAGAGCCGACCTGCGGGGCGAGCTGCGCAATCAGGTCCTCCAGCGATCCCGCGCCCACGGCGGCGATCTCGCCTTCGTTCAGCTCCAGCACCGGCGGCACATCGGTTTCGACCTCACCCCGCAACCTGCCTGCGGTAACGACGATCTCGTTGCCGCCAGACGTGGCGGCTTCGCTGGCACCAGGCTGACCGACCTGCTGGACGGCCTCCTGCGCCTGGGCAGCGGTCGCCAGCACGGTTGCGAGCGTCAGGATGGATACGCGGCTAAAACTGATCTTCACGGTATTCGGACCCTTGCTTGCTCTTATCGGTCCCCCAACCGCCACGTCGGATTGGCGACCCCCGACTTAACATTCAACATCTTCGACGTAATAAATTGTCGCGCATTGTGTTCCCGGGCTCGCCCAAACCCGCGCTCTTCCCTTTTGCAACGCCTGCCGCTATGGGCGCGCGACATTTCTCGACAAACGACACGGAAACCGGAACCTGCATGGCCAAAGAAGAACTCCTCGAAATGCGCGGCAAGGTAGTGGAGCTGCTGCCCAACGCGATGTTCCGGGTGGAGCTCGAGAACGGTCATGAAGTGCTCGGCCATACCGCTGGCAAGATGCGCAAGAACCGCATCCGCGTGCTGGTGGGCGACGAGGTCCTGTGCGAGCTGACGCCCTACGACCTGACCAAGGCGCGCATCACCTACCGCTTCATGCCCGGACGCGGCGGCCCGGGGCCGCAGTAAGTCATCATGCCCGCTCATCCTGAGGAGCGACCGAAGCCGCAGGCTGAGGGCGCGTCTCGAAGGGCCCTTATCCTGGCATCGGCAAGCCCGCGCCGCCGCGAACTGATCGCGCGGCTGGGCATCTTGCCCGTGCGCGTGGTTTCCGCCGACATCGACGAGACTCCGCGCAAGGGAGAGTTGCCGCGCGACTACGCGGTGCGCATGGCGCGCGAGAAGGCGAAAGCCGCAGCGTGCGACGACGCCTTCGTGCTCGCGGGAGACACCGTGGTCGTCGCCGGTCGCCGCATCCTGCCCAAGGCGGAAGACGAGGCGACCGCTCGCAAATGCCTCGAACTTCTGTCCGGCCGCCGCCACCGCGTGCTCTCGGCCGTCGCCCTGCGCTCGCCCGACGGGACCGTGCGCGAGCGTCTCAGCGAAACGATCGTGATCTTCAAACGCCTCTCGACCGACGAACTGGCCGCTTACCTTGCTCGCGGCGAGTGGCAAGGAAAGGCGGGCGGCTATGCCATCCAAGGTGCGGCCGAGGGGCTGATCCGCCGCATCGACGGCAGCCATTCGGGCGTCGTCGGACTGCCGCTCTATGAGACCCACGCGCTGCTGAAGGCGGCGGGGTTCGCCATTGGCTGAGTGGCTGCTCGAGCGCGGGATCGGCGAGGATCGCGCGATCCGCATCGAGCGCGGAGAAATCGCCGAGGCGCGGCTCGACTGGCCCGGCTCGCTGGTCGCGGGCGAGGTGGCGGATGCCGTGCTGATCGCGCGGGCAACGGGCACCAGCCGCGGCACGGCGCGCTTCGCCAGTGGTGAGGAGGCGCTGGTCGGCAAGCTGCCCAAGGACGCCAGCGAGGGCGCGGCGCTGCGCCTGGAAGTCACCCGAGCCGCGATCGGCGAGCGCGGGCGCCTGAAGCGGGCACAGGCTCGCCCCACCAAGCGCGAACCGCACCGGCCCGATCTGGCCGCTCGCCTTATTGCCGAGGGTCATACCGTGCGCGAGGTGCGCCAGTTTCCTGAAGGCGAATGGGATGCCCTGCTGGCCGAGGCGCTGTCGGGCGAGATCGCCTTCGCGGGCGGCGCGCTGCTGTTCGCGCCGACCCCGGCGATGACGGTGGTCGACATCGACGGCGCACTCGCGCCGCGTCAGCTTGCCCTCGCCGCGGTGCCCGCACTCGCCAGCTCTTTGCGCCGGTTCGACCTCGGCGGATCGATCGCCATCGATTTTCCGACATTGCAGGACAAGGCCGACCGCCGCGCGGTCGACGAGGCGCTGGGGGCGGCATTGGCCGACTGGCCGCACGAGCGCACCGCGATCAACGGCTTTGGCCTGGTGCAGATCGTCGCGCGGCTGGAACGGCCCTCGCTGCTCCACCGCGCGCGCCATTCGCGAACCGCCCTCCTCGCCCGGCAATTGCTGAGGCAGGCCGAGGCGGTGATGGAACCGGGCGCGCTCCTGCTGACCATCCACCCCGCGCTGGAGGCAAAGCTCAAGCCGGAATGGCTGGCCGAACTCGCCCGCCGCACAGGGCGCGAGGTGCGCCTCGCGATCGATCCGAAGCTTGCGCTCGAAGGCGCTTTCGCGCAGGCCGTGCCGCTATGACCGCGCCCAAATCCTGTCCGATCTGCAAGCGCCCGCGCAGCGCCGAGTTCGCCCCGTTCTGCTCCAGCCGCTGCCGCGACCGCGATCTCGCGCAATGGTTCGGCGATGGCTATGCCGTGCCCGGTCGGCCCGCCCTGCCGGAGGAAATGGCCGACCACGCCACCCGAGGCAACGACGACTGATTGCCCCTTGCCAAGGCGGGCGCGCTTCGCCATAGGCGCGCTTCCAACCGCTCGCCGGCCCCTTCGGGCCGCTCGCAGAGTGCGCCTCGGTAGCTCAGTTGGTAGAGCATGCGACTGAAAATCGCAGTGTCGGTGGTTCGAATCCGCCCCGAGGCACCACTTTTTCCCAGCCGCTAAAGCACCCGCAGCCAGAACTGCATCGGATGAGCGATATCGCCAGCGCTGCCTTGCTCTTGCCATTCGAGTGTGGTCATCAGGCCCTCGACCGGAGCATAGCCGCGCGCGTGCCAGAAGGGGTCGAGAGGACGGTAGCTTTCCGGTCGCATCGGGTGATCGTGGGGTCGCACCACCGCACAGAATGTCGCATGGGTCGCGCCCGCAGCGCGCGCGGCTTCCTCGCGCAAGTCGAAGAACCGGTGGCCTATGCCCCGACCGCGATATTCGGGAAGCAGCACGCTCTCGCCGAAGTAGAACATTCGCGAAGTATCGTAGCCAAGCCGTTGGAACGGCGCGCGGAAGGCGGTCTTCTGGCCCGCCATCGGGCTGGCCGTCGCGGCACCGACGATCCGGGCCCCGTCGCGCGCTACGATCAGCACCGAGCCCGGCTCGGCAGCGAACTCGGCCAGATATTCCCGCTCGTAAGCTGCATCGCCGTCGTACAGATAAGGCCAGGCGGCGAACACCGCGATCCGCAGGCGCGCGAGGTCGTCGAGCGCGGCAGCGAGTGCGTCGCCGGCCAGCGGCTCGACAATAACGCTCACACCAAGACCTGCCGCGTCCAGTCGGCGAGATTGTAATAAGTGGTGATGCGCGCGATCTTGTCATCCTCGATCGTCGCGAATGTTCCAGCGGGCAGCACATACCTCTGCCCCCGCGCCTCGGGCAGGCCCGGATCGGTCGCCTTGTATGTCCCGTGGACGGTGAACTCGGCAGCCGCCCGCGTGCCGTCCGCGCTCGCCATGACCACGAGGTCCTCCAGCCGCTCGGAATAGCAGCGGTCCATGTGGGCGAGGAATTCGGCGAATAGCGCCGTGCCCCGCCGCACCTGCCCTTCGTTGACATGGTGCGTCACGTCGCCTGCGAGGCAGGCGAGCATACCGTCCCAGTCCTGCGCGTTGAACGCGGCGTAATAGCGAGCGAGCAGGTCGAGTGTGGCTTGCTGGGTCATGGCCCGCTCAATGCCGCGCCGTCACATGGCCCGCAATTGCTTTTCGCCCTCGCTTTGCGTAAGGGCGCGACAAACGCCCCGGACCCGCGGACGCCAGCCGATTCCGCCGGCCGGGGCATTCGCTTTGCACGCCAAGGAATTCCCGCATGTCCCGTCGCCGCCAGATCTACGAAGGCAAGGCCAAGATTCTCTACGAGGGGCCTGAGCCCGGCACGCTGATCCAGTATTTCAAGGACGATGCCACTGCCTTCAACGCGCAGAAGAAGGGCACGATCAACGGCAAGGGCGTGATCAACAACCGCATCAGCGAGTATGTGTTCACCCGGCTCAGCCATATCGGCATCCCGACGCACTTCATCCGCCGCCTCAATATGCGCGAACAGCTCGTGCGCCAGGTCGAGATCATCCCGATCGAGGTGGTCGTGCGCAATGTCGCGGCGGGCAGCATTTCCAAGCGCCTCGGGATCGAGGAAGGCGAGCCGCTGCCCCACACCTTGATCGAATACTATTACAAGGACGACGCGCTGGGCGACCCGATGGTGGCCGAGGAGCACATTGCTTGCTTCAACTGGGCCGGGCCGGAGGAAATGCAGGACATCGCCAGCATGGCGATCCGCATCAACGATTTCCTGTGCGGAATGTTCGCTGCGATCGACATTCGCCTGGTCGATTTCAAGCTGGAATTCGGACGCATCTGGGACCAGGACAATTACGCCCGCGTGATCCTGGCCGACGAGATCAGCCCCGATGGCTGCCGCCTGTGGGACATGAAGACAGGCGAGAAACTCGACAAGGACCGCTTCCGCCGCGATCTCGGCGGCGAGGAGGAGGCCTATCAGGAAGTCGCCCGCCGCCTCGGCCTGCTCAACGGCGAGGACAACGGCCCGGGCGAGGTGTTCGACCTCGACGCCCACCGCGGCCGCCTGCGGCTGAATCCCAAGCCCAAGAAGTAATCGCTCCCCCCCTGAAAGTGAGTTGAAACACTTGTCAGGAAACATTTTTCCGGCATTACTGCACGGGCAAGGGGGCGCATGTGGTTCAATTGGCGAAACTGGGGTTGCTCGCGGGTGCCGCGCTTTTTGGAAGTGAGGCACTGGCGCAAAACGATGCCGTCGATTTCGGTCCCTCCCCTGAATGGGCAGTGACCTCGGAACTGCTGCCTGTTCCTGAAGATGCTAGTGGCCTCGTTTTCATTCGCCGACAGGATGTGCTGGTACATCTCGATGCGCGAGGCCAGGCGAGTTACCAGAACCAAACCGTCCGCATTCTCCACCCCCAGGCCCTGCAGGCGGGCAATATAGCGATCGCGTGGAACCCCGCTGTCGGCGCGCCGGTCGTCCATGCATTACGGGTCCACCGTGACGGCGCGATCGTCGATGTCCTGGAAAGTGCGCGGTTCGAGGTTCTGAGGCGCGAGGACCAGCTTGAGCAGGCAATGCTCGAAGGCGTCCTGACCGCCGTGCTGCGCGTGCCCGACCTGAGGGTCGGTGACGATCTCGAATTCGCTTATACAGTCCGCACCGAAGATCCGACTCTCGGCCCGCAGAACGCGGGCGCGCTGATGATGATCGGCACCATGCCGCCGGGGCGTTTCCTGCTCGGACTTAGTTGGGACAATGGGCAGGAACCGACGATCCGCCCTACCCCGGATCTCGCAGATCTCGGTCGGCGCGAGGGACGGTCCTGGCAGGTCCGGATCGACAATCCACCCATACTCACAATGCCGAAAGATGCTCCGCCACGTTTTGCTTGGCAAAGGGTGGTCGAATACAGTGATTTTGCCAGCTGGAGCGAAGTTTCCAGGCGTTTCGAGCCACTGTATGCCAATGCAGCGACCCTCCCCGCGAATTCGCCGGTCAAGGCTGAGGTCGCACGTATCGCCGCCACCCACCCTGATAAGCTGGGCCGCGCGCAAGCAGCCTTGAAGTTGGTGCAGCAGCAGGTCCGATATATCTATGTTGGCCTCGACGGCGGCAATCTCGCACCGGCTAGTGCCGACGAGACGTGGCGGCGGCGCTATGGCGACTGCAAGGGCAAGACCGCGCTGCTTCTAGCCCTGCTCGCCGATCTCGGCGTCGAGGCTCAGGCGGTAGTGGTAAATAACTCGGGGGGCGACGATGGTCTCGACCAGCGACTCCCCAACCCGGGATTGTTCGATCACGTACTTGTTCGCGCTCGGATCGAGGGCAAGACTTACTGGCTGGACGGCACTTTGCCACAGGTTGCTCATGCAAGCACGGCACCGCTACTGCCCTATCGCTGGGTCCTGCCGCTCACCTCGGCGGGCTCGGGTCTGGAAGCGATCCCTTTTCAACCAGCTTCCCTGCCCGACGAAATGGGTATCTATGAAATCGATGCCCGCGCCGGCTTCGACCAGCCCGGCCGGATAACCCATGCGTCAGTCAAGCGCGGAATCCGGGGACTGACGGAATACATGCAATTCTCGGCGCTCACACGCGATCAACTGCTGACGACGTTTCGAGGAGCACTCGACGGCAGTTCTCAATGGGACACGATCGATGCGGTCGATTATCGCTATGACAGCACGACGCAGGCCAGCATCCTGACCATAAAGGGCACGGGCCCGATCGATTGGGATGAACAGGGCGACGGAAGATACAATCTGGCACTACCGGGTGGCGGATTCAGCCCTCCGCCCCGTCGCCAGCGCGCAGCTGACCAGGACCAGAATGCTCCGTTCTATTCTGAGCCGAGCTATAGCTGCCATGCGACTACGGTGCGTTTCCCGGAAGACACCGCAATCGAGAACTGGGGCTTCAACAGCGTTTTCGACACGAAGCTCTACGGACGCCTTTACTACCGGATGATGGAACGGCGCGATGATGGCACGTTGCGCATGGTGCGCGGCTCTAGGGTGGATGAGCCGGAGGTCAGTGCCGAAACGGCCCGCCGTGACAACGAACGCCTGTCCCGCTTCGACAACTCCAGGGCGAACGTGACTTACGATCCGAATCGCACGATGGAGCCGTGGGGCAAGCTGTCGAGCGTCCCTGCAACCTACGAAATTGACTGGACCGGGCCTCAGGCCCCATGCCTGCCGGCGGACGTGCTCAAATAGGGATCATCAGATCACGTATCTGAGCGTCATGCCGCTCGGACCGATCGCGTAGGCGCATTCGGGAATGTGGTCGCCATCGACCTGGACCGGGCTGACGCAGCGGTCGAACTCGATCCGGCGCGCGGTGCGGATGTTGGCGAGGCCGAGCCGGTCGATGGGCAAGCGCAGCATCGCGGCGACGGTCAGTGCCACGGTGCCGAGCCGGGTCGAGTTCTTCAGCGTTATCAGTTCGACCGAATCCCTCGCCAGCGCCGCGTGCGGGCTGAGGCGGAACGGGCCAGCGTAGAGCGCGCCGTGCGAGACGATTGCCGCTTCGGCCTCCTCTTCGAACCTAGTGCCGTCGGCCAGTTCACCCCGGATCGTCATCGCCGCACGGGGCCAGCGGCGCAGCAGGCGCATGGTCGCCGCGACATAGGCATAGCGGCCGATGCGCCGCTTCAACGCGTCTGAAACACTCGCCACCGCGTGGCTGTCCGGCCCGATCGACAGGCATGAGACGACCGGGAGTTCGCCCAGTGTGTAGAGCGGCGCACGAACCCAGCCGTCTGGCCCCCTCTCCCACGCCTCGCGCACCTGCCGTGCCAGCCGGACGGGATCGCGGGCATAGCCCAGTTCGCGTGCGACCAGGTTGATCGTACCTGCTGGCGCAATGGCGAGCGGCACCCGCCCCGCATCGCCCCCCAGCGCCCGCACCGTATCGCGCAAGGTCCCGTCGCCACCGTGGACGCATACCACATCCGCACCGGACGAGATCGGCACTCCGTCCGCCCTGGTCGCGATCGGCGACGCCCCGATCCCCTCGCGTGCGAAGGCATCGACCAGCCGCGCGAGATTGGCTTCGCGAAAATTGCCGGCAAACGGATTGTAGACGAGGTCGATCTTCATCGCGGCGGCACGGTACCGTCCAAGGCTTGCCGAACCGTTCTTGCCCGGTTCACTCGCGGCTGCCAATGATGCAGCGATGCTGAAACGTCTGCTGTTCCTGCCCGCCGCGCTGATACTCGCGGCCCCCGCCATCGCCCAGGATCCTGCCCCGGAGCCCGTGACATGGGCATTCGAGCAGAGCGACCTCGAAGTCGAGGCGGGCTATGTGTTCGGGCAGCTCGACAACGGGATGCGCTACATCATCCGCCGCAACGACCGCCCGGAAGGGACGGCCTTGGTCCGCATGGAGGTTGCTGCCGGGCGGCTCGACGAGCGCGAGGGCGAGCGCGGGCTGGCCCATTATGTCGAGCATATGGCCTTCAACGGGTCGACCAACGTGCCCGAGGGCGAGATGGTGCGGCTGCTCGAACGGCTCGGCCTCGCGTTCGGCGCCGACACCAACGCCGCGACCGCCTTCGATTATACCCAATACCGGCTCGACCTGCCGCGTGCCGACGAAGAACTGCTCGACACGGCGCTGATGCTGATGCGCGAGACCGCCAGCGAACTGCTGTTCGATCCAGGAGCGGTCGAGCGCGAACGGGGCGTGATGCTCGCCGAACGACGCGACCGAACGACGTACGCGCTGCTCAATTCCGCCGACCAGATCGATTTCATGTTCCCCGGATCGCGCTTCTCCACGCGCTTCCCGCTTGCGGACCGGGAAGATGTGGCGAGCGCCAGCGCGGAAACGCTCAAGGCGTTCTGGCAGCGGACCTACATCCCGGAAAAAACCACGCTGGTCGTGGTGGGCGATTTCGATCCGGCGCTGGTCGAGGCGAAGATTCGCGCGCGGTTCGCCGACTGGAGCGCACGAAGCGGTGAGCCGCAACCCGACGCCGGACCGTCCGATCCGGCATACCGGGGCGCGACGGACATTTATCTCGACCCCGCGCTGGACCAGCAGATCGTGCTGTTTCGCAACGGTGTATGGTTGGACGAACCCGACACGCTCGACCGGCGCCGGGTCGCCGTGCTGCGCAATCTTGGATATGCCGCCCTCAACCGCCGACTCCAGCGCATGGCACTGGCCGAGGATCCGCCGTTTCGCGGCGCCGCGCTGGGCACCGGCGACGTATTCGAGACCGCGCGCCAGACCTCGCTTTCGATCAATGCGATCGAGGGGCAATGGCAGCGCGGCATGACAGCCGCGATCGGCGAGTATCGCCGCGCACTGGAGCACGGATTCACCGATGCCGAACTGGCCGAACAGCTGGCGCGGCTACGAACGGCCTACGAGAATGCCGCCGCATCCGCCGCCACGCGCAACAACGCGATGTTCGCCAATGTCGCGATCTCGCTCGCCCGCGACGGCAGGGTGCCGACGTCGCCGCTCGACCAGCTCGCATGGTTCGAAGGGCTGACCTCCACGATCACCCCCGCGAACGTCCTTGCGGCCATCGTGGAGCACTCGCTGCCACTCGACGAGGCGTTGATCCGGTTTCAGGGGCGGGTCGCGCCCGAGGGCGGTACCGATACACTGCGGGCGACGTTCGATGCCGCCATGCGCGCGCCTGTCGGCCCGCCCGAACAGGCCGACATGGCTGAATTCGGCTACACCGTGTTCGGCACGCCCGGCACAATTGTGGAGGATCGCACCGATCCCGCGCTCGGCATCCGCACGCTGCGCTTCGCCAATGGCGTGATGCTCAACCTCAAACGGACGGAACTGGAGCGCGACCGCATCCGCGTCGCCCTGTCGCTCGATGGCGGCAAGTTCCTCGACACCCGCGACAAGCCGCTGGCGACCGCGCTGACCGGTTTGTTCTCGGCGGGCGGGCTCGGGCGACACTCGCTGGTGGAACTTCAGACGATCCTCGCCGGGCGCACCGTCGATGCCTCTTTCGGCGCGGAAATCGACGCCTTCCGCGTCGCCGGGGCCACAACCCCGCGCGACCTTGAACTGCAGCTCCAGCTCATCACCGCCTACCTCACCGATCCCGGTTATCGCCCAGACGCGGTAACGCGCTATCGCAATTCGCTGGACGACTATTTCGCCCGCATCGACGCCACCCCGCGCGGTGTCCTCGGCAATCGCGGCAGCGCGGTGCTGACCGATGGCGACCCGCGCTACACCCTGCAGGACAAGGCCGCCTATGCGGCGCTCGATTTCGCCGATCTGCGCGCCGCCATCGGCGACCGGCTGGCGCGGGGCGCGATCGAACTCGCGCTGGTCGGCGACGTGGACGAGGAGCGCGCGATCGCGCTGGTCGGCGCGACCCTCGGTGCCTTGCCCGCACGCGAGGCGGCGTTCGGCGATTACTCGGCCAACAACGACCGGCCGTTCACCGGCGAGCGCAAGCGCCACGTGCTGCGACACAGCGGCGGCGCGGACCAGGCGCTGGTCTATCAGGTCTGGCCGACCCAGGACTATTCCGACGTCGTCGCCGGCAGCACGCTGGCGCTGCTTCGTGCGGTCACCGACCTCGAGATAACCCAGGAATTGCGCGAGGCCCTGGGCAAGACCTATTCCCCTTCGGTCGGCAATGCGCAGAGCCGCCACCATCCCGGCTACGGCACGTTTTCGGTGACCGCCACAGTCGAGCCGGGCGAAGTCGAGGCGACCAGCGCCGCGATCCGCGAGACGGTGGAAAAGCTGCGCGCCGGGCCGGTCGACGCGGACACATTCCAGCGCGCGCGCCAGCCACTGCTCGAACGGCTCGAAAACCTGCTCAAGACAAACGCGGGCTGGATGAGCCTGGTCGACCGGGCGCAAAGCCAACCGGATACGATCGAGCGGTTCCGCGATGCCCAGCGGCGCTACCGCGCGCTGACCCCGGGCGACTTGCAGGCGATGGCGGCCAAGTACCTCGATCCGGCGCGAGCGGTGGAGATCGTGGTGCTGCCGACGGAGCAGGGTTCCGTTTCATCGGCGCCGTCGCTATAGGCGCGCCCATCAGCGCCAGCTCCGGAGTCCCGCCCATGAAAGTCCGCGTCCACGTCAGCCTCAAGCCCGGCGTGCTCGATCCGCAGGGACGCGCCGTGCATCACGCTCTCGAGGGGATGGGCTTCGACGGTGTGCGCGATGTGCGCGTGGGCCGCCTGATCGAACTCGACGTGGCCGATGGCACCAGTGACGAGGCGCTCGATGAGATGTGCCGCAAACTGCTCGCCAACATGGTGATCGAGAATTATCGCATCGAGAAGCTGGAGACGGCGTGATGCCTGCCCTGCGCGCAGCGGTAATCACCTTTCCGGGTTCGAACTGCGACCGCGACATGGCGGTGGCGCTGGAGAAGGTATCGGGCACCGCGCCCCTGCGGGTGTGGCACGGCGATGCTGACCTGCCCGACCGGCTTGACCTGATCGCGCTACCCGGTGGCTTTTCCTACGGCGACTACCTGCGTTCCGGCGCGATGGCAGCGAAAAGCCCGATCATGCGCGCGGTGATCCGCGAGGCTGGGCGCGGCGTGCCGGTGCTGGGCGTGTGCAACGGGTTCCAGGTGCTGACCGAAGCCGGCCTTCTGCCCGGCGCGCTGCTGCGCAATGCAGGCCAGAACTTCGTCTGCCGCACCGTGCCATTGCGGGTGGAGAACAGCCAGAGCCTGTTCACCGCAGGTTACGAAGCGGGCGCGACAATCCATGTTCCGGTGGCGCACCACGATGGCAATTTCTTCGCCGATACCGATACGCTCGACCGGCTGGAAGGCGAAGGGCGTGTCGCGTTCCGCTATCTCGACGCGGTCAACGGCTCGCAGCGCGACATTGCCGGCATTCTGGGCGAAAGCGGCAACGTGCTCGGCATGATGCCCCACCCGGAGCGCGCTATCGAAGCCGACCACGGCGGCACCGATGGACGCGCGCTATTCGAAAGCGCGGTCCGCGCGCTGGTTGACGCCTGAGCCCTCTCCCCTTGCGGGAGAGGGAGGAGCCCCGTCAGGGGCGGAGGGAGAGGGGTCGGCGGCGTCAGCCGCCGTAGTGCGGAACTGCAAACGGCCGCTGGCGCGGCCGACCCCTCTCCCAACCCTCTCCCGCAAGGGGAGAGGGCTAAGTGCTTGCGCCTAGCTCGCCTCGCGCGTGGTGCGCAGGAATATCGCGCGCGCATCGGTGGCCGACATCGGACGGCCGAAGTAGTATCCCTGGATCTTGTTGCAGCCCATGTCGCGGATCAGCGCGGCCTGTTCGGCGGTCTCCACGCCCTCGGCGGTGGTGGTCATGTCGAGGCTCTGCGCCATCGCCACGACCGCGCGCACGATGGCAAGGCTTTCGGGATGGCTCTCAGCCGCGCCCTGCACGAAACTGCGGTCGACCTTGATGGTGGTAAAGCGCAGTTTGCGCAGGTAGCCGAGCGAGGAATAGCCGGTGCCGAAATCGTCCAGCGCAACGCCGCAGCCCAGCGCCATGACCTGTTCCAGCGCGCCGCGCGCGACATCGGCGTCGCGCAGGAAAATGCTTTCGGTCACTTCGATCTCCAGGCGCTGAGGCTGGAGCCCGCTTGCCGCGAGCGCGCGGACGACCGTGCTGGCGAAATTCGGTTCGACGAGCTGTTCGCCCGAGACGTTCACGTTGACCTTGACGTGGCCCGGCCACTGCGCCGCCTCGCGGCAGGCCTGTTCCAGCACCCATTCTCCGATCGGCACGATCAGGCGCGTGTCTTCGGCCAGCGGGATGAACTTGCCGGGACTGATGCTGCCGTGGTCGTTGCTGTTCCAGCGGACAAGTGCCTCGAAACTGACCAGGCTCTCGTCGTTGGCATCGACCACAGGCTGGTATTCCAGCAGCAGTTCCTCGCGCTCCAACGCCCGCCGGAGTGCGAATTCGAGCTGGCGACGTTCTTCCGCGACGGCGTGCAGCTTGGGCTCGTAAGTGCAATGGTTGCCGCCACCCTCGTCCTTGGCGCGGTAAAGCGCCAGATCCGAATTGCGCATCAATTCCTCAGCCGTCTTGCCGTCGCGCGGCGCCATGGCCGAGCCGACGCTGGCACCGACGTAGAGCGTATGGTGGTCGATCTGGTAGGGCTGCGACAGGCGATCGATCACGCGGCGCGCGACCGCTTCCACTCGGCCCCGTTCGGATGCATCACGGATCACGATGGCGAATTCATCACCGCCCAGGCGACCGACAAGCTCGTTCTCGCCCATCAGTTCCTTGAGCCGCTTCGAAACCTGCGCCAGCAACTGGTCCCCGACCAGGTGGCCAAGTGAATCGTTGATCGCCTTGAACCGGTCGAGGTCGATCATCAGGAAAGCGCAGCGCGTGCGCCACTGCTTGGCATAGCGCATGGCATCGCCCAATGCCTCGTTCAGCATCAGGCGGTTGGGCAGGCCCGTGAGCGTGTCGTAGCGGGCAAGATAGGCGATCTTCTCGGAAGATTCGCGCTGTTCGGTCACGTCGGAACCAACCCCGCGAAAGCCCACATGATTGCCGCGTTCGTCGAGCATCGGGGTGCCCGACAGCTCCCACCAGCGGCTTTCCCGATTGATCGTCACCCGCACGATGAGGTCGGAGAAGCTCTCGCGCTGTTTCAGACGCTCGGCCAGATCATGAAGGCTGGGCGGGAATTGCCCGTTTTCCCAGGCCTCGCCCGCGATCAGTTCGAGGAAAGATTTGCCCTCCACCTCGTCGGTGGACTTGCCCAGAGCGAAGGCGAACCGGGGGGATGCCGTGCGGACGCGGCGATTGATGTCGATCTGCCACAGCCAGTCCGCCTGGTTCTCCTCGAATTCGCGCAGCAACAGCGAAACGACTTCGCTCTTCTCCACGATCCCGGCCTCGGCGATGCGCGCCATCAGGTGCATGCGTCCGGTATTGACTGCTCCCATCGCGATCGTGCCCGCGAACACCGCTGACAGCGGGATCATGCCATATTCGCCCAGCCAGTACGCCCCTACCGCGCCGAACAGGCTGCCGATCAGGGTGAAGGCCAGGGTCGATACCGGCGTGGCGGCGACGATCAGTGCCGAGCAGGCGATGATCGAGACAAGGATCACGTAACTCAGCAGGAATCCGCGCAAGTCCCCGATCGCCGCTGACCACGCCAGCGGGAGCGCCCATACCGTGGCCACAACGCCCACCGCGACCATGTGCCGCCGCATCTCCGTCCGCGCCATGCGGCGGCGATTGGTGTCGATCAGCGTCCGGTCGATCCCGATGTTGTGCCACAGCGACAGCCCGAGCAACACCGACCACAGCGCCAGCGGCACTGGCCCCGCGGTCTGAAAATGCACCACGATCGTGAGCGCATAGCCGAGCGCGTAGCCAAGCAGCCGACCGCGGATCGTTTCGCCGATACGGGCATATTGCATACCGCGCAGACGCGCCCACTGACCGGTTGTCGGATCATCGAACCCGAGAACCGCCCTCGCCGACAATTCGGTCGGTAGATTAGGGACTTCGTTCTGACTGTCGCTCACCCAGCCGCGATTAACGGTCAAAGGTTTCGAGCCGGTAAAGCATAGCGCGCCGGTTAACGGATTTTCATCGCAATTCCCGATGCGCGCTTTCCCAATCGCAGCCGTCGAACGGCACGATGCGCGCATCGATCGAGTAGATGTGATCGAGGCAGCGATCGTTGACGCTCCAGCCGCCCATGGTCCTCACTCGACCGTGACCGATTTCGCCAGGTTGCGCGGCTGATCGACATCGGTGCCCTTCACGCAGGCGACGTGATAGGCGAGCAGCTGCACTGGCACGGCATAGACCAGCGGCGCGATCAGCGGATGGACCTTGGGCATCTGGATCGTGGCCAGGCACCCCTCGCCCGCTTCGGCCAGTCCGTCCTCGTCGGAAATCAACACGATCTTGCCGCCGCGCGCGCGGACTTCCTGCATATTGCTGACGGTCTTCTCGAACAGCGGCCCGCTGGGGGCGAGGACGATTACCGGCACCGCCTCGTCGATCAGTGCAATGGGGCCGTGCTTCATTTCGCCGCTGGCATAGCCCTCGGCGTGGATGTAGCTGATTTCCTTGAGCTTGAGCGCGCCTTCCAGCGCGAGCGGATAGTCCGGACCGCGCCCGAGATAGAGCACATCGCGCGCCGGGGCGATGAGGTGCGCCATCGCGGCGATATCGTCGTCGTGATCGAGCGCGGCGTTTAATGCGGCGGGCGCTTCGAGCAGGTGCTTGACCACTTCCTGCTCCTCCTCGCGGCTCATCCGGCCCTTCTTCACCGCCATGTGCGCGGCCAGCGCGGCCAGGACGGCAAGCTGGCAGGTGAAGGCCTTGGTGCTGGCGACTCCGATTTCCGGCCCGGCATGGGTCGGCAGAAGCAGATCAGCCTCGCGCGCCATCGAGCTGGTCGGCACGTTGACGACCACGCCGATGGTTTGCCCCGCCGTCTTGCAATGCTTCAACGCCGCCAGCGTATCCGCCGTCTCCCCGCTCTGCGAAATGAACAGCGCGAGGCCGCCCGGCTCCAGCACCGGGTCGCGGTAGCGGAACTCGCTCGCCACATCGATATCGACTGGCACGCGGGCAAACTGTTCGAACCAGTATTTGGCGACGAGCCCGGCGTAATAGGAGGTGCCGCAGGCGACGATCGTGACCCGCTTGATCGCCGACAGATCGAAGTCGATCTGCGGCAGGGCTACGGTATTGTCCGAACGGCGCAGGTAAGAAGCGAGCGTTTGCGCGACCACGGTCGGTTGCTCGAAAATCTCCTTCTGCATGAAGTGGCGGTAATTACCCTTCTCCACAGCCGCCGCCGATGCGCCCGAGGTGACTACATCGCGTGAAGCTTCGTTGTTGTCGGCATCGAAGACCGTTGCACTATCCTTGCGGATAACGACCCAATCGCCCTCCTCGAGATAGGAAATCTTCTGCGTCAGCGGCGCAAGTGCAAGCGCGTCGGACCCGAGATAAGTCTCACCCTCGCCGTACCCGACCACCAGCGGCGACCCCAGCCGCGCACCGATCAGCATATCGGGATACTGGCGGAAGGTGATGGCCAGCGCGAAGGCGCCGCGCAACCGGGGCAGGACGGTCTTCATCGCCTCCTCGGGCGAGGCGCCATTCTCGATCTCGCGCGACACGAGATGGGCCACGACCTCGCTGTCGGTATCGCTTTCCAGCTTGCGGCCCTCTGCGGTCAATTCGTCGCGCAGCGGCTTGAAGTTTTCGATGATGCCATTGTGCACCAGCGCCACCTCGGCGGTCGCGTGCGGGTGGGCATTGTTCGCGGTCGGCGCGCCATGGGTCGCCCAGCGGGTGTGGGCGATGCCGATGGTGCCGGGCGCAGGACTGCGTTCCAGTTCGCGAACAAGGTTGGCGAGCTTGCCCTCCGCCCGCCGCCGCACCAGTGCGCCCTGGTCGAGTGTGCATACCCCGGCGCTATCATAGCCGCGGTATTCCATCCGCCTGAGTCCATCGACCAGCCGGTCCGCGACCTGTTCCTTCCCGACGATACCGATAATGCCGCACATAGAATTGCCAGTCCTTCAGAGTGTGTAAGGCACGCGAATCCCCGGCATATTTGCAGGAAAATCCTTCGTGTTTCGTGTAATCAGTATGCGTCCGGTAGTCTGTGCGGAGGCGAGAATTATCGCGTCCGGTGCCTTCAAGCGTTTACGCTGCGAACGTAAGCTCGCCGCAAGACGCGCGACATCCTCGTTGACCTCGATCACCCGGAAATGCGCGAGGTAGCCTTCGGCGCGATCGGTATCGTCGGGCATCGCGCCAACCATGACCTCGATCCACGTCATCCGGCTGATGAAGCGCTGCGAATAGCGCGTAAGTTCAACCTGCGCGGCCGCTACGTCGCGCAACGCATCTATAACGATGTTAGAGTCGAAAACCGCTTCGGTCACGAGCGCTGGGCCGCATCACGATCCGCAAGCCAGCGCTTGTGTCGCTCGTATTCCCTGTCGTCATCCTCGTCGAACAGATCAGGGAATTCAGCGCGAACTTCCTCGTAATCGTGATCCCACGGGCGGGTCCAGGACGCCCGCTCCCGCCGTTGCCATTCCACGGCGTCGCCGATATCGGCCCGGTCTTTCCACATTCCGAAATATTTTTCGATGCCTTCGCTTCGGGCTTCACCACGATAGACGCTCACCGCTTCGCGCAGAACAGCAGCACGCGACTTGCCCTGCTCCTCCGCCAAACGGTCGAGCCACTTGATGTCGTCCTCGGGCAAATCAGCAAGAATTCGCGGCATAATGATATTATGATATCATATCATGATATCATGTCAATCCATCTTCCAACCGCACCGGCTTGGCTGCGGGCGTGAGCCACCACAAGATGAGCCCCGCGCCGATAATGACCGCCGCGCCGGCCAGAGTGATGGCATCAGGCATATCGGCGAAAAATAACCAGCCCAGCAGCGCCGCAACCGGCAATTGGACATAGCTCATCGGTGCGATCGAGGCAGCCCCAGCACGCACGGTGCCATGAAATATAAGCCAATGCGCGAAGCTGGCGCTGGCCGCTACGATTGCGCACCGCGCCGCCACGCTCCACTCCAGTGCGCCGATTTCCAGCGCCGCAATGCCGCTGGCCTGGCCCGCAATCGCCGCGACTATGAGTACCGGAGCCGCGACAGCGGACAGGAACACCTGCATCGACAGCGCACTCCCCTGTCCGGCTGAGGCACGGTTGGCGATTACCATCACGCTGAAAAACGCCGCCGAGCCGAGCGGCAACAGCGCCACGGGGCCGAGCAGGCCCAGGTTCGGGCGGAGGATCATGAGCACGTCTCCCATCGCGAAACCCGAGGCAAGCCAAACGACGGGCCGCACCCGTTCGCCCAGCAGTGGCCCGCTGAGGATCGCTGTCAGGATCGGCGCGATGAAGCTCAACGCCATGACCTCGGCCAGCGGCATGACGAATATCGCGCAGAAGAAGCACAGCGTCGCCCCGGCCATGCAGATGCCGCGCGCGATCTGGAGCCAGGGGTTGCGAGGCCGGAACGCCGCCGCCCCTTCGCGCAGCATGAGCAAACCCGACAGCACCACCGCGCCAATCGTGAAGCGCAGGGCCGCCACCGCGATCGGCGACCACAGCCCGGCCATCGACTTGATCACCGCATCCCCGCAGGAAAGCAGCGCAAAACCGGCAATGGCAAGAAGAAGGCCGCCTCGTTCGCTTTCCAATCAGGGACTCCCGTATGCTCATTGGCCCATTGTAACGCCGGATAGGTCGAGGCAACCGCAAAGCAGCAAAGGGAGGGGTTAGCGGCAAATTAACCATCGATGTCCTAGCGAGCGCGAATTGCGGAAGCGAATCCGGAACGACGATGGTCATGGCATTATCCGAAGGCGCGAGGGAACGCCTGTTCAGCTATGCGGTGTGGGCGGTCGCTCTTTGGGCTTCCGCGCTCAATCTTCTCAATTACCATTCCTATCCGCTTTTCAGCGCCGAAGCAGGTCTGCTGCTTGCGGGTCTCGCTCTGATTGCGATATTCCTGGGTACGCTGCTGCTTGTCGCCGGCCCGCGAATTTCGTTCATCTTCTCGAGCCTGTTTGTCGCGATCGCGATCGATCTCAACATGGCGATAACGATGAAGCACTTTTACCTGATCTGGGTCGTGCTGGCTGGCGTGGGCTATTTTGCCGAGAAGATATTGCTTAAGGTCTCGCTGGCGGCGTTCGGCTCGGTGCTTCTGTTCCAGCTGGTCGCATTGACGACGGGGCTCGGTGCAGTCTCCGAGCCCGACAACGAGGCACAGAACCGCCAATCCGAATCCGGTCGCTCGACCACGCGTCCGCCAATCGTGCACATTGTGCTCGATTCATATCTTGGACTCGACGGCATGGCCATCGGTCCGGCTGAACACCGCAAACTTCGCGCCGAGCAGGCAAACTTCTACAGCGAAAGGGGATTCCAAGTCTATCCGAGGGCCTACAGCCGCCACGTAAAAACCATGAATTCGCTGCCGCACCTGTTTTCATACGGCACTGCACCGCTGGCGACCACAACACGCAATGTGCAATACTTCGCGCCCGACGAGCTGCGTTACTTCACCGATCTCGACGCCCGCGGTTATCGCATCGATGCGGTGCTGGCGCATTACCTCGACTTGTGCGTGGCCCAAAAAATGACCCGCTGCCGCAATTTCGATCGATCGGCGCTGGCATCGATGCGCGGAACCGAGCTTGCAGCGAGTGACCGCGCGAAAGTGCTCGCCTTCACTTTGCTGCAACTGGGTAATATGCCGAGCAGGGCAGCGGAGGCCATCCAACTCGGCGCGAACGACATATTCGGCGTCGACGCGCGACGCCCCTATAACCGCGGCAAGCTTCTACCGCTTGCATCGCTCGATCGGTTCGATGCCTTCACCGCCGATCTCGCCAATCTGCAGAACGGTGAAGTGCGATTTGCCCACCTGTTGCTGCCGCATGATCCATATATGTTGACCGCGGATTGTCGCGTCAAAGCGGAAAGTACCTGGCTCGATGAGCATGGGCCAGGCGAAGTTGCCGCGCGCGAGCTTGGTTATGCCGAGCAGGTGAGATGTCTCACCAGTCGCATCGGGCGGATGCTGGACACACTGGAGCGCACACCTGCCGGCCGCAGCGCCATCGTCATCCTGCACGGCGATCACGGGTCGCGGATCACTCCGATCGTTCCCTACATCGACGGGCCCAAGCTCAGCGATCACGATGTCCTGTTGTCGCATTCGACCTTCTTCGCAATTCGGGTGCCGAACGAACCGGCTGCAACCATCACCGGCACCTATGCGCTGGATGAGCTGATGGGCGACTTCGCTGCCCGCGATTTCGCCTCCGGACCGCGACCGATCGAGCGTCAGGCCCGATATATGCTGATGGACACCGAATGGATCCCGCGCCGGTGGGTGAATCTGCCAGATTTCGACCGGTGATTTAACCGCTCATTAGGCAAAAGGGTTCATATCCCGGCACGAAATCTCGGTGAGGACAGGGGGTATCTCGATGCAGTCCAAGACATTCGTTTCGTTGGCGGCTTTCACGGCCTTGCTCAGCATTTCGACGCCGGCCTACGCATATCTCGATCCGGCTACGGGCAGCATCATCCTGCAGGCCACCATCGGCGCGATTGCCAGCGCCACATTCTTTTTCCGCACTTCGCTTTATCGGGTGAAGGAACTTTTCGCCCGTTCCAAGCAGCCGGGGACCGACCAGGAATGAACGCCGTCGCCAGACTGGAGCCCGGATCGTTCCGCGATCCGGGAGGCCGCGTGTTCGTGGCCGACAAGCGCATCCTAAGAGCAGTGATGCCGACCGCCGCGCCTGCGTTCGAGCTGGCCGAGGATGCTGGCGTCCTGCGTCGGCTGTCCGATGCCGGGCGATTGGTCGACTACACCGCGATGGCACTCGACACACTGCCAGATGTCGCTGCTGCACACGTGCTGGAACACCCGCGCGTGCCGTTCATATCCTACCCCTACGAATGGAGCTTCGGGCTGCACAAGGCGGCGGCCCTGTTCCATCTCGACCTGCAGCTCGATCTGCTGAAGGATGGTTTCACCCTGTCGGACGCCTCCGCCTACAATGTCCAGTTCGACGGGACGCGACCGGTCTTCATCGATCACCTTTCGATCCGGCCCTATCGCGAAGGCGAAATCTGGGAAGGGCACCGTCAGTTCTGTATGCAGTTCCTCAATCCGCTGCTGATGTGGTCGCTGCTCGAAGTGCAGCCCAACCACTGGTTCCGCGGAACGCTGGAAGGTATTGCGCCAGAAGATCTGTCCAAGCTGCTGCCGCTTAGCAAGAAATTCTCCTGGACCGTTCTGACGCACGTCGTTGCCCAGGCAGCAATGCAGAACCGCTCGGTCAAACAGGCCAAGGGGTCGCAGGAATACCGCGAAACACGCCTCCCCAGCCATGCCTACAAGGGTATGCTTGACGGACTGCGCCGCGCGATTGCAGGACTCAAGAGCCCGTCCCACGCAACCGTTTGGGGCGATTACGCCGGGCGTAACAGCTATCAGACCGAGGATATGCGGGCGAAGGCCGCGTTCGTGGCCGAGATGACCGCGGCCGTGCAGCCGGAACTGCTGTTCGACCTGGGCTGCAATAGCGGTGACTATTCCAAGGTCGCGCTCGAGAGCGGCGCAACGCGGGTGGTCGGATTCGACTTCGATCATGCTGCGCTCGAACTTGCCTACGATCGCGCCAAGCAGGAAAACCTTGCCTTCCTTCCGCTGTGGCTGGACGCTGCCAATCCCAGTCCGTCGCAAGGGTGGGCTCAGGGCGAGCGCAAGGGCTTTGCCGACCGGGCCGGGGCCGATGCACTTGTCGCGCTGGCATTCATCCATCACATCGCCATAGGACGGAACGTGCCGCTCGACATGGCGACCGACTGGCTGGTTTCGCTGGCGCCAAAGGGCGTCATCGAGTTTCCGCACAAGGGCGACCCGATGGTCCAGACGCTGCTGGCGCAGCGCGCGGACATCTTCCCCGACTACGACAACGACCGCTTCGCCGCACTGCTTGGCGAGCGCGCTCGGATCGTCAAGCAGGTGGATGTTCTGCCGACCCGTACCCTTTATTGGTACGAGCACGACTAGCCTCCCTTCGAGGCCCTGGAATGCCGATTACCACTCCCCTCCGCTTAGGGAAAAAATAAGGTTTCCGGCCTATTCATCGTCCTTGGGAAGCCCGCGTTTGCCGTAACACGGTCAGGCGGGATCAGGCTGATCTGTAACACTGGGGAACGCGAATGACCGCATTCGGACGCAGGAACGGACCGGGAGGCATGAACCCCGGCGCCCGTCCCCAGTTCGGCGTCGCCCGCCCGATGAAGGGCGCCGATGCGGCCCGCCCCGCCGCGCCAGCGCCGGGTGGAGAGCAATTCCCGCCCTTGCCCGGCGAAGTGGCCCTGCCGCCCGCCGATTCCGCCCAGCCGAACAAGGGCGACGCGATGACGCGCCTGTCGGAACGCGCCAATGCGGTCCACTCGCAGCAGGAAGTCGGCGGATTCGAGGCAAGCGTTCACAAAATCAAGGAGCAGGTTCTCCCCCGCCTGCTCGAACGCGTCGATCCCGAGGCCGCGGCAACCCTGACCAAGGACGAGCTGGCGGAGGAATTCCGCCCCATCATCATGGAGGTGCTCGCCGAGCTGAAGATCACTCTCAACCGACGCGAACAGTTCGCGCTGGAAAAGGTCCTGATCGACGAACTGCTCGGTTTCGGTCCGCTGGAAGAGCTGCTCAACGACCCCGACGTCTCCGACATCATGGTCAACGGTCCCGACCAGACCTACATCGAAAAAAGCGGCAAGCTGCAGATCTCGTCGATCAAGTTCCGCGACGAGCAGCACCTGTTCCAGATCGCCCAGAGGATCGTCAATCAGGTCGGTCGCCGCGTCGACCAGACCACCCCGCTCGCCGACGCGCGCCTCAAGGACGGCAGCCGCGTCAACGTGATCGTCCCGCCGCTGTCGCTGCGCGGCACGGCCATTTCCATCCGTAAATTCTCCGAGAAGCCGATCACCATCGATATGCTGCGCGATTTCGGCAGCATGAGCGACAAGATGGCGACCGCACTCAAGATCGCCGGCGCGTGCCGGATGAACGTGGTCATTTCCGGCGGCACCGGCTCGGGCAAGACGACCATGCTCAACGCCCTGTCGAAGATGATCGACCCGGGCGAGCGCGTGCTGACGATCGAGGACGCGGCCGAACTCCGCTTGCAGCAGCCGCACTGGCTGCCGCTCGAAACCCGCCCGCCGAACCTCGAAGGGCAAGGCGCGATCACCATCGGCGACCTGGTCAAGAACGCGCTGCGTATGCGCCCCGACCGGATCATCCTGGGCGAAATCCGCGGGGCGGAGTGCTTCGACCTCCTCGCCGCGATGAACACCGGCCACGACGGCTCGATGTGCACGCTCCACGCCAACAGCCCGCGCGAATGCCTGGGCCGCATGGAAAACATGATCCTGATGGGCGACATCAAGATCCCCAAGGAAGCCATTTCGCGCCAGATCGCGGAATCGGTCGACCTGATCGTCCAGGTCAAGCGCCTGCGCGACGGCAGCCGCCGCACGACCAACATCACCGAGGTCATCGGAATGGAAGGCGACGTGATCGTGACCCAGGAACTGTTCAAGTTCGAGTATCTCGATGAAAGCGAGGACGGCAAGATCCTGGGCGAATTCCGCGCCTCGGGCCTGCGTCCCTATACGCTTGAAAAGGCGCGCCAGTTCGGGTTCGATCAGGCCTACCTCGAAGCCTGCCTCTGATCTTGTATGGCGGGGCTCAGCCCGCCGCAATTCCCGAGGCGGACAACGCCAGCAACCCTGCACCGATCATCGCGCTGGCGAGAAAGATCGCGCGCCACGGGATCAGCCCTACCCGTTCGATCCGCGCGCGGCGCGTGCTGCGGACTTCGGCGATCCCCGCGAACACGGCGATCAGCAGACACACGGCCGCCCACACGCCGGCAATCTTGGCCTCGCTGGCAAAGGTCCAGAACTCGTGCCACTGCATGGCGCGCATATGGGCGGCGGACATGGGCTGGGCAAGAGCCCCAGGATAGGGCAGGAACGGAATCACGCCAGCACCGTTGAGTGCGGCAAAGCCTATCTGTGGAGTTAGTCATGGCCCGTAAAATGCTGCTCACGCTCGGGATCGCCGCGCTTTCCATCACCGCCACCGCCTGCAACACCGTCAAGGGTGTTGGCCGGGACATCGAATCCGTCGGTCAGGCTGGCGACAGAGCTATCAACTGAACAACCAGCACTGAATAACCAGCAAGGGGTAAACCCTTCGCGGTCGCACACGCCCGCCGGAGAAATCCGGCGGGTGCTTGCGTTATGGCCTCAGTTCCACCGCCCTGCGGCACGGGCGCGTCGCTCGCGCACGATAAGCCATGCCAGCAGCCCAACCGGACCGGCAATGAATGTGGCGATCAGCACCGGCGCCTGCGCCAGGCGCGAGAACGCCTTTGCATCCGCATCGCGCGCGATCCACAGGCCGACGAACAGGTCGAATGCAAGGTAGTGCGTCCAGCCGATCGTCACTCCTCCGTCCGACATGAAAATCGTCCGCACACCCTCTATCGTAAAGAAATTGGCCGAGGCGTCGGCAGGCCCGCCGGCATCCATCGTTCCGGTCAGCAAGCCACCGAGTGCCACCGCATAGACGAGGCACAGCAGGGCGACAGCGAGATAGAGCACGGCCGCCAGAAGGGCGGGCTTGCGCGGCAGGGCGATCAACGCAATCCAACCCGCCAGTGCAAGGAGATTGACCAGCGAAAAAGTCGTGGCCCACATGGCCGTTCTCCAAAAATATCAGCTGCCCGGCACGGCTAGCCCGCGCGCGGCGCGCAGGATGGCGTCGTTGTCGTGCTTGAACCGCCCGGCGGCGCGGCGCAAGGCCAGCGCCAGGGCCGCCTCGGCCACCGTAAGTGCCGGGATCGAGCGATAACGGCGGGCATTGCCGCGCAGGAACGGGTCGATCAGCGGACTGAGCAGAATACCCGCGCGCTCCACCAAACGCCGGTCGCCGTCGCGCGCTCCGCGAAGCAGCCCGGGCTGGAGCAGGTCAAGCCGTTTGAAACCGACTTTGGCGAGATCGCGCTCGGCCTCACCCTTGACCCGCAAGTAAAAGTTCTTCGATTTCGCATCGGCGCCGGTCGAACTGACCGCGATGAGCCGTTGCACGCCGTGGGCCTGCGCGGCTCGTGCCGATTCCAGTACGAGATCGTAATCGACCGCACGAAACGCGGCCTCGTCGCGCCCGGATTTGCGCCATGTCGTGCCCAGGGCACAGACTAGCACCTCGGGCCGGATCGCCTCGATCACCTCGCCCCATCGCTCCGGCTCGGCCACGAACATTTCCATCCGCGCGCCGGGCGGAAGGCGGAACTCGCGGCGCGAGATGGCGGTAAGCCGCACGTCGCCCCGGCACGCGGCGAGGTCGATGAAGCTGCGACCGATCAACCCTGTCGCGCCCACCAGAGCAATCCGCATCGGCTCAGACATTACGCAGCCCCTCGGGCGCCTGACCATAGATGCGCGTGCATTGGTCGATTGCGAACCGATCGGTCATCCCGGCGATGAAGTCGGCAATGCGCCGGGTGCGATGCGGTTCGTCGGCGGGCAGGTCGGCCTGCCATTCGGGCGGCAGCAGGTCGCTGTCCTGTTCGTAGGCGACGAACAGGCGCGCGACCACGCCCCGCGCGCGCTCGGCGGTCGCGAGCTGATCGGGGTGGTGGTAAAGCCGGTCGTAGAGGAAACGCTTCAGGTGCCGCTCCTCCTGCGCGATCCAGGCGGAGAAGCCCGCGAGCGCACGGCCAGCGCCACGCACCTCGTCAACCGAGGCCAGTCCCTGCGTCGCGTCCCGCGTTGCCGCGATCACATCGTTGACCATCAGTCCGATCTGGCTGCGAACCAACTCGCGCAGCTTGCGTTCGTGGGGCGCGCCGGGAAAATGTGCCTCCACCGCACGCCAGCCTTGGGCGACGAAATCGAGCGTAAGCAACTCGTCGAGCTGGAGAAATCCCGCCCTCAAACCGTCGTCGATGTCGTGGTTGTCGTAGGCGATGTCGTCGGCCAGCGCCGCCACCTGCGCCTCGAGCGAGGCGTGCTGGCCAAGGTCGAGCGGATAGAATGCGTCGAGTTCGCCCAATGCCCAGTTCGGTGTTGCGACCGGGCCGTTGTGCTTGGCCAGCCCCTCCAGCGTTTCCCAGGTCAGGTTCAGTCCATCGTGCTCGCAATAGGGGCTTTCCAGCCGCATCAGCACGCGCAGGGTGTGCCCGTTATGGTCGAACCCGCCGTGCCTCCCGGTCGCTTCAGCCAGCGCCTTTTCACCGGCATGACCGAAAGGCGGATGTCCGATATCGTGCGCGAGGCACAGAGCCTCGGTCAGATCCTCGTCGAGCCCGAGCGCCCGCGCGATCACCCGACCGATCTGCGCCACCTCGATGCTGTGGGTCAGCCGCGTGCGATAGTGATCGCCATCGGGCGCGATAAAGACTTGCGTCTTGGAGCGAAGCCTGCGGAAGGCGATCGAATGGACGATCCGGTCGCGGTCGCGCTGGAACTCGCTCCTCGGCCCACGCGCACCGCTACGATCCGCGCCGAATTCGCGTCCGCGCGAGTTGGCCGGATCGGCGGCGAAGGGCGCGCGGTTCATTCGCCTTGGGCCAGGATCCAGTCGACCGCCGCCTCGCAGTGAATATGCGCGGAATCGAAGATCGGCAGGACATTGGCGTCGACATCGACGATCATGTCGAGTTCGGTGCAGGCGAGCACGATCGCCTCAGCCCCATCCTGTTCCTTGCGGGTGATGATGGTCTTGAGCACGCGCTCGGAATCGCGGGTCTTCTTCCCCAGCATCAACTCGTCGTAGATGATCCGGTCGACCTGCTCGACATAGGCCATGTCGGGCGGCAGCAGATCGACACCGTGGGCGATCAGCCGCTGGCGATAGAATTTCTCGGTCATCACGTTGCGGGTGCCGATCAGCGCGGCGCTGGTCACCCCCTTGTCGCGCATCCGCTGCCCCACGCATTCGGCGATGTGTATGATCTCGATCCCGACCGCGGCCTGTACCAGGTCATAGACGCGGTGCATGGAGTTGGCGCAGATCAGCAGCCCCTCGGCACCCGCCGCCTCGAGCCGCTGCGCCGATTCGGCCAGCACCCCAGCGGCGCGGTCCCAGTCCCCCTCGTCCTGAAGGCCGAACAGTGGCCGGAAATCGAGACTTTCGATCAGAAGCGGGGCGCTCGCCATTGGCGAAACGCGCTTCTGGATCAGTCGGTTGATTGTCTCGTAATAGTCCGCGGTCGAGACCCAGCTCATCCCGCCGATCAGCCCCAGCTTGCGCAAAGTCGCTTTCCTTCCGGCCCGTTCGATGGCGGCAGCGCCTACAGCAGCGGCGCTGCGTGCGTCCACCCCCTGCGATGAACCGAGCTACGGTCCGGACCGATGACCCGCAATCCCGCTCGCAGTCAACCAGTCGCGCAGATCGGCGACGCTGCGCTCCGGTGCCTCTTCCATAGGCAGGTGCCCGATGCCCGGATAGCTCGCGAGCGTGGCGTTGGGCAGGTGCGCCATGTACCAGCCCGCTGCCTCGTAGGGGATCAGCGAATCCTCCTTGCCCCACATGACCAGTGTCTGCACGCGTATGGCGCGTATCTGTCCCGCCGTGAACGGCGAACGTGCCTGCGAAAACCGAGCCAGCATGGCCTCGCGGTTGCCGGGGTAGCGTGCCAATTCCCAATAGCGATCGACCGCTTCCGGCGTGACAATCGACTGGTTGGACACGCTCTGTAACAGGCTGCGTTGAACCAGCGCGCGCGGGGTGATTTCGCCTGCCAGGCGATTGATGCCAGGCATCGCCGCAATCGCGAAAGCGAGGTTGCCGCCTCCCTTGCGCTGAACTGGTGCTCCGCCAGCGTCGACCAGCACCAGCCCGGTCAACCGCTCGGGATGGAGCATGGCAAAACGCGCCGCGACCGCCCCGCCCATCGAGTTGCCTGCGAGCACGAACCGCTCGAGCCCCAGCGCATCCGCAACCTCGCCCACATCGCTGGCAAAGGCGTCGGTCGTATAGTCGCCGTCTCGGGCCGCCCCCGTCAGCCCGTGCCCAATCTGATCGTAGCGGATGACGCGATAGTTTCGCCTGAGATCCTCGACCCACGGCTGCCATGTGTGCAGATCGGCGTTAGAGCCATGCAGCAGCACGATCGCTGGTGCAGCTCGCGGTCCCTCGTCACGCAGGTGCACGCGCTGTCCATCAGCCAATTGCACCATCCGCGACGGCGGTGCACCGTACTTTGCGATCATCGCCGCCGGATCGGTGTCGGGTGTGCGAAGGAGAAAGAACGCGATGAAAAGCAGCGCAGCGACAATGCCGAGCGCCCGCACTGCGCGCCTCACTGGCGCATCTCCTCAATCCACCGGCTGACCGCCTCCACACCTTCGCGGTCGACCGTGGCCTTGCCTAGTTCGGGCATCGCTACGCCGGGTTCGTTGCTCGCCATGCGGTGGACCATGATGGACTGGTCGGGCTTGCCTGGCACGACCCCGAACAGCAGGTGGCCCGCCCCGCGCCCGGCCGCCACCGGGCGCTTCATCACCCCCAGCGCACTGCGATCGTGCTGTTCCCAGCGCAGGTCGAGGCCGGAATTGGACGCCATCGCACCGGGCCGATGACAGTGGGCGCAGTTGACGTCGAGGTAAGCGCGGGCAACCGCATCGGCGGGATCTTCGGCGCGCCGTTCCCACACCGGCAGATGGTCGAAGCCGACCGGAACCGCATCGAGCCTTCCGCTGTGGTACAGGCCGAGCAGGAATTCGTCGGGTAGATTGCGCGCCTTGGGGCCGATCGGAACGACGGCGCGATCAAGGCCGTGACATTCCTTGCACTGGTTCTTGTTCGGCACGCGGTAGCTGATCGCCTCGCCCGATGGTGTCACCAGGTCGCGTCTTGCGCCCGCAATGGCCAGTGTCGCCTCGGTCTGTTCGGCGTTCCAGACGTAGGGGATCGCTTCCCATCCGCCCAGCCGGTGAAGCAGCACGCGGGTTTCGATCAGTCGCCGTTCGCCGCCTGCGCCATAAGCGAACGTCTTGATGAGCGCGCTACCGACCGGAAACTCCAGCAGTCCTTCACCATTCGCCCTGGCCTGCTCGGCGGGAGGGACATAGACAAAGCGCAGCTTGTCCGCCTCGTCGGAATAGAGCGCTGTATTCAACCGATAGGGTGTCACGCCAGCCGCCGGTATCTGCCCGGCACCATCGACGAAGAAGCCGAATTCCGACAGCGTGCGCGGCAGGCGATCATCGACCACGGCAGCCGCGTTCACACCGCCCGGACTGGTGGCGCGCGCGCCGATACCCGCGGCAAGCGCGATGACCGCCAGGGCCAGGGCAAGCGCGCCGCGCGTCACTTCAGCCGCGCCTCCAGTTCGACCGGCGCACCGATGCCGGCAGTGTCGAACGCCGTTGCGGGCGAGGCGACCGAGAGCGGGCCTGGTCGGGCATCGCTGAGTTGCTGCCCCGCGTCGATGAGGTTGAGCGACCACCCGGCAACGCCTTCCGCGACCCGCAAGCCGCTACCCTCCTCTGCCACGCCGTCCCACAGTACTGGCGGCAGCGCGCCGCCGAATGCGGCAAGCAGCATATCGCGACCATCCAGTTGCGGATCGTCGCCACCACGCCCGAACGTATTGGCACCGATCACCACGTTGCGCGCGTTGGGGTTGTAGCGTTCGTCCTCGTAAGGCTGGTTGTAGGCAATCACCATCACATGGGCAGTCGGGTTGTTGTCGAACACGTTGTTCTCGACCAGCACGCGGTCGTTGGCCATGACCAGAACCCCCGTGCCGCGCCGAACGCTGGCAACGATATTGCCGGGCGGGGCGAAGTTGGACGTGTCGTTGGCGACGACCAGATTATTGCGCACAATGACATTGCCGCCGCCCATGACCGGCAGATTGGGCAGGTCGAACACCAGGATGCCTCCGGTGTTGCGGGTGGCGATGTTGTTCTCGACCAGCGCGTCGCGGCTGTTCTCGATCTCGATTCCCGCCACGTTCGCCTGAGCCAGCGAATTGCGCACGGTGATCCTGCTCGACTGTCCGACATAGATGCCCGCGTCCGACGCGCCCGAGACCTGCACCCCGTCGATGAGCACACCAGTGCTTTCGACTGGGTAGATCGCGTAGGCACCGTTCGAGGCGTCCGGGCCGTTGGTCCAGGTCACCCGCACACGGTGATAGACGATCATGTCGGCGCCCTTGGACTTGACCCCGTCGCCCTTGGGGTTCTCGAGGGCAAAATCGCGCAGGGTCACGTTGTCGCTGGTGACCAGCAGTCCTTCGCCGGAACCCTGCTGGCCGGTGAAGTCGAGCACGGTTTCGTCCATGCCCGCGCCGCGCACGGTCACGCCCGCGACATCGAGGCTGAGCCCGTCGGTGAGTACAAAGCGGCCCGCGGCCAGCACGATCTCGTCGCCCGGCTGGGCCAGGATCAGCGCCTCCTGCAATCGCTCCTGCGCACCGTCACCTGCTTCGACCTTATGCGTGGCAGCGGCAAGAGGCATGGCGGCAGCGACCAGCAGGACCGCTCCCAGACAAGGCAGTTTCAGCATCACTTTCTCTCCCTTTGCACGCTATAGTGCGGTAAAACGGGCGCGAAACCAAGTGGCGCTTTGCAACGAATCGCCCTTGCAGCGGGAGGACGTTCGATGCGCCGTCTTGTCGTGTTCATTGCCGCAATGCTGCTCGCCGCGCCGGTCAATGCCGAACCGCTGCCGATCGAGGGCAACTGGAAGACCGGTGACGGCAAGGCGATCATCCGCATCGCCCCATGCGGCGCGGCGATGTGCGGGCGTATAGTGGAACTGCTCACACCCGGCCCGCCCGGCGGTGCGCGCGATACGCGCAATCCCGACGAGAGCCAGCGCGGCCGCAGCCTGCTCGGTCTGCGCGTGTTCTGGAACCTGACCCCCGACGGCAATCGGTTCGCGGGCAAGGGTTACAGCCCGGAACGGGGCCGGCACTTCGACGCGCAAGTATGGCGCGACGGGGACCGGTTGCGGGTAAAGGGTTGCGTTTCGGTGATCTGCCAGACGCAGATCCTCACCCGGGTGTAGTTAGCCCAGCCCCACCGCGCATAGGCCGGCCGAACTTGCCGTCACCGCGATGACCTCGGCATCGCCGACCCGGCGGACCCGTTCGACATATTGCGGGATGGTGACTGGCCGCGCCCGTTCGCCAGGACGCGCCTTGAGCTGTTCGAGCTTGCGTAGCTGCGCGATCGTCAGCCGATCGACCATGCGCTCGGCCATGCAATCGGCATTGCGGTCCGAAAGCCCGGCTTCGACCAGGGCGGAACGCACGCGGCTCTCGGCGATCTGCTCGACGCAGCCGGTCAGCAAAAAAGCGGCGACGGCGAAAAGCCACCGCATCAGTCGAGGTTCTTCACAATATCCTCGACCATCTTCTTGGCGTCAGCGAGCAGCATCATTGTCTGGTCCATGTAGAACACGTCGTTATCGACGCCGGCATAGCCCACCCCGCCCATCGACCGCTTGATGAAGAACACCTGCTTGGCCTTGTCCACGTCGAACACCGGCATCCCGTAGATGGGCGATGACTTGTCGGTCTTGGCCGAGGGGTTCACCACGTCGTTCGCGCCGATGATGAAGGCGACGTCGGCCTGAGCGAACTCGCTGTTGATGTCCTCCAGCTCGAACACCTCGTCGTAAGGCACGTTCGCTTCGGCCAAGAGCACATTCATGTGGCCCGGCATCCGGCCCGCGACGGGGTGGATGGCGTACTTCACCTCGACGCCCTTTTCCTTGAGCATGTCGCCCATCTCGCGCAGCGCGTGCTGCGCCTGCGCGACCGCCATGCCGTAGCCGGGGATGATGATGACCTTCTCGGCCTGCTCGAGCATGTAGGCGGCATCCTCGGCGCTGCCCGACTTGTATGGGCGCTGCTCACCCCCGCCGCTGGCGGCAGCGCTGGCATCCGCGCCGAACCCACCCGCGATCACGCTGATGAAGCTGCGGTTCATCGCCCGGCACATGATGTAGCTGAGGATCGCGCCAGAGGCCCCGACCAGCGCGCCGGTGACGATCATCGCCGTGTTGCCGAGCGTGAACCCCATCGCCGCCGCCGCCCAGCCGGAATAGCTGTTCAGCATCGACACCACGACCGGCATGTCCGCCCCGCCGATCGGGATAATGAGGAGGAAGCCGATCAGGAAGGCCGCGACCACGATCGCCCAGAACAACCACCCCTCGCCCGCCCCGGCATTGGGAGCCATTGCATAGGCAGCCGTGCCCGCCACGATCGCCGCAAGCGTGCCCAAGTTAATGACGTGGCGCCCAGGCAGCAGGATCGGCGCGCCGCTCATGTTGCCGTTCAGCTTGGCGAACGCGATCACCGAGCCGCTGAAAGTAATGGCCCCGATCGCCGCGCCCAACGCCATCTCGATCCGACTCACGGAAAGGATATTGCCGGCCGCATCGAGCAGGTCGAACGCGCCGGGATTGAGGAACGCCGCCATCGCGACGAGCACTGCGGCCATGCCGACGAGACTGTGGAACGCGGCGACGAGTTGCGGCATCGCGGTCATCGCGATGCGGCGGGCAATGACGAAGCCGATACCGCCACCAATGGCGATCGCGGCGAAAATCTCCGGCAGACTTGCGATGTCGTGCGTCACCAGCGTCGTCACGACGGCGATCAGCATCCCCGCCATGCCGAAGCGGTTGCCGCGGCGGCTGCTCTGCGGGCTCGACAGCCCGCGCAGCGCCAGGATGAAGAAGACGCCGGAGATCAGGTAGGCCAGCGCGACCCAGGCGGACACCGCCGCGCCAGTCGCGGCGTTGGCGGGGGCGTGCGCCCACATCGTCATCCCAGCGAAAGCTGGGATCGCTTTCCAACTGGCGCCGAGCTTGCGGACAACGACCCCAGCGTTCGCTGGGGTGACGGCGGCGGAGAAGCCCATCACTGCTTCTCCTTCTTCTTGTACATCGCCAGCATCCGCGCGGTCACCGCGAAGCCGCCGAAGATGTTGACGCTCGCCAGTGCCACCCCAACCAGCCCCAGCCACTTCGCCGCCGGACTGCCCGCTGTTGCCGCCGCGATCAGGGCGCCGACGATGATTACGCTCGATATAGCATTGGTCACCGCCATCAGCGGCGTATGCAGCGCAGGTGTGACCGACCAGACGACGTAGTAGCCCACGAAACAGGCCAGCACGAAGATCGACAGGATGCTGATGAAGTCCATGCTATTCCTCGCCTGCTCCAATCACCGTGGCACGCTCATATAGCGGCCTCCAGGATGCCGGTTGTCTTGCCATGTACTGTACTTGAGCACGGCGACTGCGACGGTCACAACGAGTGCTGCCAGCACAATCCAATCGGTGCGTCGCACATCTACCCCTGCAGCCTCCCATGCACCACCGCCCCGCCGCGCGTCAGGCGCACGGCGTCACCGATCTCCTCGTCCAGAACCGGTCGCCCGGTTTCCTTGTCCCAGAATGCAGACAGGAAATTGTAGAGGTTGCGCGCGTAGAGCGCCGAGGCGTCGGCGGCGAGGTGCGTGGGGGTGTTGGCGTAGCCGATGATCTTGACGCCGTGCTTCTCGACCACCTGGTCCGCAACCGAGCCTTCCACATTGCCGCCCTGCGCCACGGCAAGGTCGAAGATCACGCTGCCCGGCTTCATGCTCGCGATCTGCGCGTCGCTGATCAGCCGCGGTGCATCGCGCCCCGGGATAAGCGCGGTGGTGATGACGATGTCCTGCTTGGCGATGTGGCCGGAAACCAGTTCGGCCTGCGCCTTCTGGTATTCCTCGCTCATTTCGGTGGCGTAACCGCCCGCGCCCTCGCCCTCGATCCCGGCGACGTTCTCGACGAAGATCGGCTTGGCGCCGAGCGACTGGATCTGTTCCTTCGTCGCGCTGCGAACATCGGTGGCGGAAACCTGCGCGCCCAGCCGCTTGGCGGTGGCGATCGCCTGGAGGCCCGCTACGCCCACGCCCATTACGAACACGCGCGCCGCCTGGACCGTGCCTGCGGCGGTCATCATCATCGGAAAGGCGCGGCCATAAGTGTCAGCGGCGTGGATCACCGCCTTGTATCCGGCCAAGTTCGACTGGCTGGAGAGCACATCCATGCTCTGCGCGCGGGTGATGCGTGGCATCAGCTCCATCGCCAGCGCCTCCAGTCCGGCCTTGGCGTAGGCATCGACGCGCCCGCGCTCGCGAAACGGATCGAAGGTGGCCGCGACCCATGCCCCGGGATTCGCTCCGGCCAGCAGCGCAGGATCAGGTGCCTGCACAGCCAATACGATGTCCGCACCCTTCACCGTCGCAGCCACAATGCCAACCTCGGCCCCGGCTTCGCGATAGGCTTCGTCCGGTATGGAGGCACCTGCCCCCGCCCCTGCTTCCACTGCCACGGTTGCACCCAGCGCGATGAACTTCTTCACCGTTTCGGGCGAAGCCGCGACCCGCGCCTCCCCCGCGGCGCGTTCCGTCAGGACAGCTATGCGCAAGGGCCTCGCCCTCAGGGAGCGATAAGAATGACGACGAACAAGGCGATCAGCGCGATGATCGGCACCGACCACTTGAGGAGTGTGATGAAGCCGCCGTAGGTCTTTTCCGCCGCCTTCATATCGTTTGCCGAACCCATGCTATTTCCCTGTGATGAAAATTGTCGCGTTCGGTCTATCGCGCCCCCGCTCTCGCATCAACCCCGCGCCGCAAGGTGCCGACAGCCTTAATTGGACCTTTACTCAATCCAGCTAGAGCCCGGACTTGTGCCACGACGGGACGGTTTGGTGAAAATGGCTAACGACGATTCGCGCCTTCTGATGCTGATTGACGACGAGCCGGCGCAGAGCAGGCTCATCAGCGTGCTCGCAGCGCGCGAAGGATGGCGTACCGTTGTAGTGAACGATGCCGAAACCGCCATCGCGACACTCGGCACGCGGCAGGGAATGCAGCTTTCCGCGATTATCCTCGACCAATGGGTTCCCGGCGACGACGCATGCGAGCTGATCGCCGAACTCAAGGCCCGCCGTCCCGCCCTGCCGATCCTGATGCTGACCACGAGTTCCAGTCCGACCCTTGCGGTCGAGGCGATGCGCGCAGGCGCGACCGACTATCTGGTCAAGCCAGTCGCGCCCGACCGGTTGATGCAGGCGCTGCGCAGCGCCACCAAGCAGGAGGCCCCGCGCGACGAGTTGCAACCGCTGGCGGAGAAGATCCACGCCACGCTCGATTTCGACGCCATGATCGGTAACGCGCCGGCATTCCGCACAGCGCTCGCAAAGGCGGCGAAGGCGGCACGTGGCCACGGCCATGTCCTGATCGAGGGCGAGAGCGGCTCGGGCAAGGATATGTTGATGCGGGCGATGCACGCCGCCAGCCCGCGCGCCAAGGCTCCGGTGCGGTTCGTCAACGTGCGCGGCGTTCCGGCCAATTCGATCGAATCGATCCTGTTCGGCCATGAACCAGGCGCTTTCCCTGGCGCGTTCGACCGCCACATGGGAGCATTGCAGCATTGCGACGGCGGCACACTGGTGCTCGACGAAATCGACCGACTGAGCGAGGCACTGCAGATCAAGCTGGCGGAAACGCTGACGACCGGCGTGGTTCGCCCGATCGGTGCCAAGCACGGTTACAAGGTCGACGTGCGCGTACTCAGCGCCAGCAACCTGCCATTGAAAGATCTCAACGAAGCGGGCTTTTTCCACCCCGATCTGCTCGCCGCGATAGCGCCGACGCGGATCGCAGTGCCACCGCTGCGCGAACGGCAGGGCGACATTTCCGCACTATCGCGCCATTTCCTCTCGCGCATCGGAGAGCAACCGGGCCTGCGCGCGCTGTCGATATCGGACAGCGCGCTCGGGCTCCTCGCCGCCTACGATTGGCCCGGCAACGTTCGCCAGCTTCAGGCGGTGTTGTTCCGCGCGGCCGTGTTCTGCGAAGGTGAGGCTCTTACCGCCGAGAGCTTTCCGCAGCTGTCCGAATTGATCGGCGAATGCGACGACGCACCCGGCCCCATGCAGGAAGGCGTCGGCGTCATGCTCTACACCCCCGACGGCAATCTGCGCCCGCTGGAGGAGATCGAGGCCGACGTGATCCGCCTCGCCATCGGCCACTACCGCGGACGCATGACCGAAGTGGCACGACGCCTCGGCATCGGCCGCTCGACGCTGTATCGCAAGCTCTCCGATCTGGGCATCGACAACGCCGCCTGAGCGCCCTAGCCATCGCGGATGGCTGACTTGTTCGACTTCACCGGGCGCACGGCGCTGGTTACTGGCGCAGCATCGGGCATCGGTGCCGCTTGCGCGCGGCTGCTCGCGCAATGCGGGGCCCAGCGGCTTGTCCTGACCGACTGGAACGATGCCGGGCTGAATGCACTCGACTTGCCGTGCGAGGTCGTGAGGGTGGCAGGCGATGTCGGCGATCCCGCACACTGGGACGAGGTTGCCGGGCACTTGGGCGGGCTCGACCACGCAGTGCTCAATGCCGGAATCGCGGGCGGCGGTACGCCCATCCTCGAGATGCAGTGGGACAAGTGGCGACGCACCTGCTCCACCAACCTCGACGGGGTATTCCTCGGGATCAAGCACAGCATGGCGGCAATGTCGCAAAGCGGTGGCGGCAGCATGGTCCTGATCGCCTCGGTCGCGGCGGTTCGCGGCAATTCCTCGATCGACTATGGCGCGACCAAGGCGGCGGTCGCGCATATGGCGAAGATCGCCGCGCGCGAAGGCGGGCCGATGGGCATCCGCGCCAACGCCATTGCGCCGGGCGGGGTCGACACGCCGATCTGGGACACGACCGATGGCTTCCGCCAGTTCGTCGCGGGCAAGATGGGCGGCGATCGCGAGCGGGCGATAGAGGAGTTCGGCAAGATCGGCACCCCGCTCGGACGCTTCGCGACCGCGGACGAGATCGCAGGTCAGATCGGCTTCCTCCTCTCCGACACCGCCGCCACGATCACCGGCGCAGTTCTGGTCAGCGACGGCGGTTTCTCGATCTAGCCCGGCAATTCCGCAAAGTCGGTCAGCGCGGCATCGCGCAGGCCGCGCCACACGTTGCGCGCCTGGATTGTCGCGGCCACATCGTGGACCCGCAACAGTTGCACCCCTGCGTCCATCCCCGCCAGCGCCAGCGCCAGGCTGCCGCCGAGCCGCTCGTGCGCCGGTGCCTCGCTCGACAGGGCACCGATCATCCGCTTGCGGCTCGCGCCGAGCATCAGCGGCTGGCCAAGCGCGTGGAACAGCGGTAGCGCGTTGATCAGCGCCAGGTTCTCGGCCACCGACTTGCCGAAGCCGATGCCGGGATCGAGCACGATCTTCGCACGCGAGATGCCCTGCGCCACCGCCGCGTCGCGCCGCTCGCGCAGGGCGTCGAAGACGTCGAGCACCACACTATCGTAGTCGCCACCGGCATGGAGGTCGTCGCCCGAGCCAGGCGCGTGCATCAGCACCACCGCGCACCCGGCGCGTGCGACGAGTTCCGCGCTACGAGGATCGTGGCGCAGGCCCGAAACGTCGTTGACCATGTGCGCGCCTGCATCGAGTGCAGCGGCCATCACTGACGCGCGGCGCGAATCGACCGACACCGCCGCGCCCATCGCCGCGCAGTACTCCACCGCCGGGACAACCCGCTTCAGTTCGTCGCCCTCCCACACTGCAGGTGCGCCAGGGCGTGTGCTCTCGCCGCCCACGTCGACGATCGCGGCACCTGCTTCCAGCATCGCGGCGGCATGGGCGCGGCCCGCCTCGGGATCGTCGAGGAAGGCCCCGCCATCGGAGAAGCTGTCGGGCGTCACGTTGAGGATGCCCATTACCTGCGGCTGGTCGAGGCGCACCGTGCGCTCGCCAAGCTGCAAGGGCGGGTGCGCGAGCGTGAGGTTGGCCCATTGCTCCTCCGCATCCGCCGCGACACTGGCGGGCAGCGCACCGAGCACCTCAGCGATGGTATCGGGCATCGCCAGCCAGCGCTCGACCACCCGTCCGTCGCGCCGCAGGATCACCGCGAAGCGGCTGGCGTAGATCATCCCGCCCGCCAGCCGGATCGCGTTGCCATGCTCGCTCTGCGGCCCCGGTGCGAACCCGATCGGACGGATGTAGACGCGCTCGGTCACGGCCTCGCTCCCTCGCTCATGCGGCAGTTCGTGTTACACTTGTTACACTGTCCTGGAGCAAAAAAGTGGCTCCCGCCTGGAGGGGCCAAAAACGGAAGCGAGAGGATGCGAAAACCGGTCATGCAGCCGACCTAACGAGCGTGCGGCGTGTAGGACAGCGCTTAGTTTGGTGCCCTCAATCCTCCACGCTCAGCAGGTAGAGCTGGCGCGCGGCGTCGATCGGTTTTACCTCGCCGCCGGTCTCGTAGTGCCAGAAGGCCCAGCCGTTGCAACTTGGCGCGGCTTGCAGGTCCTTGCCGAGACTGTGAATCGAGCCGGTCTGTTTGGCGTGCACCAGCGAGCCATCAGCGCGCACGGTCGCTACCCAGCGACGCTTCTTGTCGAACACCTCGGTGCCGGGCGGGATCAGCCCCGCCTCGACCAGCGCGCCGAAAGCGACCTTGGGGGCGGCGCGGCCCGCCTGCATCGTGGTCAGCGCGCTTTCGTCGAGCGGCAGTTCCTTGTCGATCCGCGCCAATGCCGCGTCGCGATAGACGCTCTCGCGCTCGCACCCGATCCACTGTCGCCCCAGCCGCTTGGCGACCGCACCGGTGGTGCCGGTGCCGAAGAACGGGTCGAGTACCACATCGCCCCTGTCGGTGGTTGCAAGCAGCACCCGATAGAGCAGCGCCTCGGGCTTCTGGGTCGGGTGGACCTTGTGCCCGCCGTCCTTCAGCCGCTCCGCCCCGCCGCAGATCGGCAGGACCCAGTCGCTGCGCATCTGCAATTCGTCGTTGAGCGTCTTCATCGCGCGATAGTTGAAGTGATACTTCGCCTTCTCACCCTGGCTCGCCCAGATCAGCGTTTCGTGCGCGTTGGTGAAGCGGGTGCCCTTGAAGTTGGGCATCGGGTTGGACTTGCGCCACACCACGTCGTTGAGGATCCAGAACCCCAGATCCTGCAAGATCGCGCCGACGCGAAAGATGTTGTGGTAGCTGCCGATCACCCACAGCGCACCGTCGGGCTTGAGAGCCCGTCGCGCTTCCGCCAGCCATGCCTTTGTAAAATCATCGTAAGTCTTGAAACTGTCGAAGCGGTCCCAGTGGTCCGTCACGGCATCTACATGACTGCCGTCCGGCCGGTTGAGATCGCCGCCGAGTTGGAGGTTGTATGGCGGATCGGCGAAAACAAGGTCGATCGAGGCGTCCGGTAATTGCCGCATCGCTTCGACACAGTCGCCCGCCAGTATCTGCCCGATGGGCAGCGCCTTGGGCGGCGCATCCGCGCCCGCTGCGCGCCGCGCGCGCATTCTCGTGGTCTCGACGACCCCCATTCGTGTTCCCCTGATCTCAGTTATCCACAGGGTGAGTCCAACCGGACTCCGCGTCAAGTCAGGAATACTGGCAGATTATGGTTAACGCTGCGTCAACCGCGAAAGAACAGAAAGAGTCTGCCACAAGATATTGAGTCCGATGCCGATTGCCTGACTCGATATGCTGCGGGTGTGGCCCGGAAGACTCGGTTTCAGAGCAATTCGAGTTGGGCCACGGGCGAGAAGCTGCGGCGGTGGAGCGGGCTCGGGCCATGCAGGCGCAATGCGGCGAGGTGGTCGGGGGTGGGATAGCCCTTGTTCCGGTCCCACCCGTAATCGGGATACGTCATAGCGGCCGACAGCATGATCCGATCGCGCCATTCCTTGGCGACGATGGAGGCGGCCGAGATCGCCGGCTCGAGCGCATCGCCGCCCACGATCGCGCGCGCGGGCCAGCGCCAGCCCTCGCACCGCCCCTGCGGCGTCATGTTGCCGTCGATCAGCACGGCGAAGGGATCGCGTCCGAGGGCCCCGCACAATCGCTCCACCGCCACAGTCATCGCCAGCATGGTCGCGCCGAATATGTTGAGCCGGTCGATCTCGTCCGGCGCGATCACTGCCACCGCCCAGGCGCAACGGGCACGTATCGCCAGGTCGAATTCGCCACGACGCCGTGCGCTCAGTTTCTTGGAATCGTCCAGTCCCGCAGGGCAAGGGTTGCACAACACGACCGCAGCCGCCACCACAGGGCCAGCCAAAGGCCCGCGCCCGGCCTCGTCCACCCCGACGACCAGCGGCGCGGCACCAAGTCCGTCTTCGGGAGTTGCACACAACATGACCAAGCGCCTGACTTTCAGCCTCGCCCTATCCCCCCTCGCCCTCGTCCTCGCAAGCTGCGGCGGTGGGACATCGGGGGATAGCGGACAGGCGACCTCGACCCCCGCGCCGAGCGGCCCGACCACCGCCAGCCTGCGCACCGAGGCCATCGCCAATTTCAACGAACCCTGGGCCGCGGCTTTCGCTCCCGGCACCACCACGTTGTTCGTTACCGAGAAGGCGGGCACCATCCGCTTCATCGACGTCGCCACTCGCCGCACCGGCACGGTCAGCGGCGCGCCGCAGGTCGACTATGGCGGCCAGGGCGGACTGGGCGACATTGCCTTCCTGCCTTCGCAGAGCGGCGGCACGGTCGGTAGCCGCACGATCTATCTCAGTTGGGCCGAGGCCGGAGACGGCGATACGCGTGGTGCCGTGGTCGGGCGCGGAACCCTCAATTGCGCTACTGCCGATCAATGCCGGATCGAAGGGTTGAACGTGATCTGGCGCCAGCCAAAGGTAACCGGGCGTGGGCATTACGGCCATCGCCTGGCATTCAGCCCCGATGGGCAGCACCTCTTTATCTCGAGCAGCGACCGGCAGAAGATGCAGCCGGCACAGGATACCACCAACAACATCGGCTCGATTGTGCGCCTCAACCTCGACGGAAAGCCCGCCTCGGGTAATCCGCTGTCCGGGCAGGCGGGGCAGGCCCAGGACATCTGGAGTTGGGGACATCGCAACGTGCTGGGGATGGATTTCGACTCGCAGGGCCGGTTGTGGGAAGTGGAGCACGGCCCGGCCGGGGGCGATGAGTTCAACCTGGTCGAGCGCGGCGCAAACTATGGCTGGCCGCTCGTTTCCGAAGGCGAGCACTATGGCGGCGAGGATATTCCCCCGCATTCCACGCGCCCCGAATTTGCCGCCCCGGCAGCAGTCTGGACCCCCGTGATCGCGCCGGGCAATTTCATCTTCTATCGCGGCAACCTGTTCAGCCAATGGCGTGGGCAGGCGATCATCGCGGCGATGAAGCCGGCTGGGCTCGTCCGGGTCGCGATCGATGGCACCACCGCGCGTGAAGTCGCTCGCCACCCGATGGACAATCGCATTCGCGAGATCGTCGAAGGGGCGGACGGAACGCTGTGGCTGCTCGAGGATGGCGATGGCGCGCGGCTGCTCAAGTTGACTCCCGGCTAGGCAAATTTGATCGACAGGCGCGGGGCGCGCTCCTAAGCGGCGCGCCCTATGCCGACGCTTGTTCCCCTCGCCCAGGTCGATCCCGCGCTGATCGAGCAACTGCTCGACCGTGCCTTCGGACCGGACCGCTATGCGCGCACCGCCTATCGCATCCGCACCGGCACCGACTGGCTCCCCTCGCTCAGCTTCGCGGCGCTCGACGACGAGGAATACCTGGCGGGCACGATCCAGTGCTGGCCCGTTGCGCTGACCGATCCGGCGGGCCGCGCGCATCCGCTGATCATGGTCGGCCCGGTCGCCGTATTGCCCGACCTGCAAGGCGAGGGTTATGGCAAGGCCCTGATGCTGGCCGCGCTGCGCGCCATCGATGCGGGCGAAGCGCCGCTGCCGCAAGTGATGATCGGCGATCCAGAATACTACGGTCGCTTCTTCGACTTCAGCGCCGATCCAGCCAGCGGCTGGCGCTGTCCCGGCCCATACGAACAGCGCCGACTGCTGGTGCGTGCCGCCAGCCCCGCAGTGCTGCCCGCCGAAGGTATGCTAGGACCTTGGCCCACTTGAGGGCGAGCGGCTATTCTGCCAACGCGGACGGGCAATGCCCTACGAACCTCCGCCCGATCTTGCCGCGCTCAGCCTTGCCGAAATTGCGACGCAGGTGGAGGCGCGCAAGCTCCCTCCGGTCGAACAATGGCAACCGGCGCTGACCGGCGAGAGCCAGATGCGGATCGCGGCGGATGGCACCTGGTATCATGACGGAACCGCGATCACGCGAACGGCGATGGTGCGCGCGTTTTCCGGTCTGCTGTCGCGCGATGACGATGGCGCGTACTGGCTTGTGACTCCGCACGAGAAGCTGGCGATCGCGGTCGAGGATGCGGCGTTCATGGCGGTGGACGCGGTGCGGAGCGGCGAAGGTATCGCCTTTCGCCTCAACACCGATGAACTGGTGGTCGCCGGACCGGATCATCCGCTGCGTGCCGCAGGCGATGCCGATACCCCGGCGCTTTACCTTCACGTCCGGCGCGGGTGCGAGGCGCGGCTCAATCGCAGCACCTACGCCCAGCTAGCCGAAATTGCCCTGGCGGAAGGCAACGACTGGAGCGTCGAGAGCATGGGCGAGCGGTTCGGGCTGGTCCCGGCATGAGCGCGCTGTTCGACCGCCTGACCGAGCTGTTCGAGCGCGGACACCGGCTTGCGATAGACGACCTGATGACCGACGCGCGCTTCGCTACGGTCGACGAGACCGCCGATGCAGCGGTGCTGATTGCGGTGACCGACCGGCCCGACCCCGGCGTCATCCTCACCCGCCGCCCAGCCCAGATGCGCAGCCACCCTGGCCAGGTCGCCTTTCCCGGTGGCAAAATCGACCCCGGCGAGGACGCCATCGCCGCCGCCCTTCGCGAGGCGCACGAGGAACTGGCGCTCGATCCGGCCCGGGTCCGCGTGATCGGCGCGACCGACCGCTACCAGACCGGCACCGGCTTCGACGTGACCCCGGTGCTCGGCGTCGTCCCGCCCGACTTGACGCTCGTGCCCAACCCGCACGAAGTCGAGGCCTGGTTCGAAGCGCCGCTACGGACACTGCTGGAACGCGAGCACTGGGCGGAGCACGAGGTGTTCTGGAACGGCGCGATGCGGCGTTATCTCGAATACCATCACGAGGGGTTCCGCATCTGGGGCGTGACCGCCGCGATCATCGCCAACCTCGCCCGCCGGATCGAGATCGCCGAGCTGTTCGATGCCTGAACTTCCGATCGCCCCATGGACCCAGCGGCACGACCTCTCCGCGCTGGTCGCCGCGCTAGGCCGCGAGAACCTGCGCTGGGTCGGCGGCGCGGTGCGCGACACCCTGCTGGGGCACGAGGTCGCGGACATCGACGCCGCCACTCCGCTCCATCCGGAAGTGGTGATCGAGCGGCTGCGAGCGGCGGGCATCCGCACTGTGCCGACCGGAATCGACCACGGCACCGTCACCGCGCTGCTACCGGGCGGCCATGTCGAGGTAACGACGCTGCGGCATGACGTCTCGACCGATGGACGCCGTGCCACCGTGGCCTTCGCCAGCGACTGGCGCGACGACGCCGCGCGGCGCGATTTCACCATCAACGCGCTCTATGCCGACCCACATTCGCTCGAAATCTTCGACTGGTTCGGCGGGCTCGACGATCTTGCCGCCCGGCGCGTGCGCTTCATCGGCGACGCCCGCGAGCGCATCCGCGAGGATCATCTGCGCATCTTGCGCTATTTCCGGTTTCAGGCCCGTTTCGGATCCGATCTCGATGCCGAGGCAGAGGACGCCTGCGCGGAACTTGCGCCGACGCTCAAGGGCCTCTCGCGCGAGCGTGTGGGCTGGGAACTGATCAACCTCCTCGCCCTGCCGGACCCGGCCGATACCGTCGAACGGATGCACCGGATCGGGGTGCTGAAGGTCGTCCTGCCGGAAACTTGCCGCAAGAGCGTGGATACTCTCAGTGACCTGATCGCCGCCGAACGCGCCGCCGGTGTGGCTCCCGAAGCCTTGCGGCGACTGGCTGCGTTGCTGCCCGCCGTCCCGGCCGTGGCCGAGACCGTCGCAGCACGGCTCAGGCTGTCGAAAGCGCAGCGGGCACGGCTGACCTGCGTTGCCGAACGCGGCGGGGGCGACGAGGAGAACCCGCGCGCACTCGCCTATCGCGCGGGTATCGAATGCGCGCGCGACCGGGTGCTCATCTGTGGCGGCGATCCCTCGCCGCTGGCCGGATGGACCGTGCCCGAACTGCCGCTCAAGGGCGGCGAGATCGTCGCGCGCGGCATAGCTGCGGGGCCGGAAGTCGCGCGTTTGTTGCGCCGGATCGAGGATCGCTGGATCGCTGAAGGCTTTCCCGGGCGCGACCGGGTGAGCCATATCCTAGACGAACTGCTGGCAGGCGGTTGAAACGGCTTCATCGAGAGCTAATGTCCAGTGTGACAGGATAGTCCCGATCTGGAGCAATGCTTCGACAACCGGGAGGCGGTCTCACGCTCTGTGCGGCTGCACAATCATTCCGGCCGAATTCGGGCGTGCCTCGGCGCGCTGGGGAAGGCTTTAACGCTAACGAATACGGAGATTACCGATGAAGATCGCCAAATACGCCGCCGCCGCGATCGCCGCGGCCAGCCTTGCTACCGCCGCCTACGCGCAGTCCGTCTCCGTCGGCGCAACGGTCACCGGACCTGATGGTGCCGCCGTCGGCACGGTCGAGAGTGTCGCCGATGGCGTCGTTGTGCTCGACACCGGCAAGCACAAGGCACCGCTGCCCGCCGATGCGTTCGGCACCGGCGAGCAGGGTCCGACCATCACCGTGACCAAGGACCAGCTCGACACCATGATCGACGAGCAGATGGCTGCCGCCGCCGTTCAGCGCGATGCGCTGCTGATTGCCGGGGCCGAAGTTCACACCGCCGATCACAAGGTGCTCGGCACTGTCGAATCGATCGATGGCGACAATGTGATCGTCGCGCGCGACGAAGGCCCGGTCACGCTGCTGCGCGAACATTTTGCCGCGATGGACAATATGCTGATGGCGCTGTTCACCGACGCGCAGATCGACGCGGCCGTGGCGGCGCAGGCCGGTCAGTCCTGATCTGACCAATCCGCGAAAAAAACGAAGGCCGGGCGCGAAGATCGCGTCCGGCCTTTTTTTCAGTATGTGCCGTCACCCAAGCGTCAGAACCTGTTGTTCTTCGGGAATCCCTGCGGCGGCATCCGTCCGGCCGCGCCGCGCGCTACCTTCCATTGCCAGATGTCGCTTTCGGTCCGGATGCGACCGCTCTCGCCGCCCATCGCCCAGCTCAGCCCGTTCGCGAGGGTAAAGGTCACCGCATCGCTTAGCCCGCCATCGCGATAGCGTTGCAGGGTTACGCCCTGCCCGCGCGCCAGCATCGGCAGTTCTTCCAGGTTGAACACCACCAGCTTGCGATTGTCGCCAACCACCGCAACGTGATCGTGCTCGGCCGCGATCTCGCGGACTACGCGCAATTTCGCGTCGCCCTTCAGGTTCACCACCTGCCGGCCCTTGCGCGTCTCGGCGAGGATCTCGTCGGTCTCCGCCGCGAAGCCCTTGCCGGTGGACACCGCGAGCAGCAATTGGGCCTTGGGTCGGTGCAGCACCACGCCCACGATCTGCGCCTCGGCCTCAAGGTCGATCATGCCCCGGATCGGTTCGCCGAACCCGCGCGCGCCGGGCAGCTTGTCCACGCCCAGCGTATAGACCCGGCCGTTGTCGGCCACGATAAGCAGCTTGTCGGTCGTCTGCGCGTGGAGCGCGAAGGCGGGGCCATCACCTTCCTTGAACTTGTAATCGCGATCGAGCGGCTCGTGCCCGGTCGCCGCCCTGATCCAGCCCTTCTGCGACAGGATCACCGTAACCGGCGCCTTCTCGATCATCGCGTCCATGCTGAAGACCGCGGTCGGCGCGGCCTCGGCAATGGTGGTGCGGCGGCGGCCGAGCGCGGTTTCGGGACCGTATTCCTTGCGCAGGTTGGCAAGGTCGCGCTTCAGCCGGGTGCGCTGGCGCGCGGGGCTTTCGAGCAGCTTATTCAGTTCGTCCTGTTCTTTCAGGAGGTCCTCGCGTTCCTGCCGCAGCTCCATTTCCTCGAGCTTGCGCAAGGACCGCAGCCGCATGTTGAGGATCGCCTCGGCTTGGCGGTCGGTCAGGCCGAATTCGGCCATCATCACCGGCTTAGGCTCGTCCTCGGTCCGAATGATTTCGATGATCCGGTCGAGGTTGAGGAAGGCGATGATGTAGCCCTCGACCAGTTCCAGCCGCCGCGCGATCGCGTCGACCCGATGGCGGCTGCGGCGCTGGAGCACGTCGATCTGGCTGGCGATCCAGTGGTGCAAAAGCTCGGTGAGGCCCATGACCATCGGGGTGCGGGTGGCATCCAGAACATTGAGGTTCAGCCCGAAGCGGACCTCCAGATCGGTCAGGCGGTAGAGCGATTCCTTGAGCAGTTCGGGATCGACGTTGCGGCTCTTGGGCACCAGGATCAGGCGAATGTTTTCGTCGCTCTCGTCGCGCACGTCCTCCAGGATCGGCACCTTGCGGTCGGCGATGACCTGCGCGATCTGCTCGATCAGCTTGCCCTTCTGCACCTGGTAGGGGATCTCGCTGATGACGAGCTGCCACTGCCCGCCGCCAAGCCGCTCGATCCCCGCGTCGCGATCCCCCTCGTCCTTCGCCTCCGCCGCATGGAACCGCCCCCGAACGCGGAATGAGCCGCGCCCGGTTTCATAGGCGGCGGAAATGGCAGCGGGGCTGTCCACGATCAGCCCTCCGGTGGGAAAGTCGGGGCCGTGGAACAGCTCCATCAGCCGCGCGTGTTCGGTATGGGGGTTGTCGATCAGTTCGAGCGTCGCATCGACGATCTCGGCGACGTTGTGGCTGGGGATATTGGTCGCCATGCCGACGGCGATGCCGCTGGCGCCATTGGCGAGCAGGTTGGGGAACAGGCCGGGGAAGATGTCCGGTTCCTGCTCCTCGCCGTTGTAGGTCGGAACGAAATCGACCGTGCCCTCGTCCAGCCCCTCCATCAGGCGAAGCGCCGTTTTGGTCAGGCGCGCCTCGGTGTAGCGGTAGGCGGCGGCGTTATCGCCGTCGATATTGCCGAAGTTGCCCTGTCCCTCGACCAGCGGATAGCGCAGCGCGAAATCCTGCGCGAGCCGCACCATCGCGTCGTAAACCGAGGCATCGCCGTGCGGGTGGTACTTGCCGATCACGTCGCCAACGACGCGGGCAGACTTCTTGAACGCGGAATTCGGATCGAGCTTCAACTGCCGCATCGCCCACAGCAGGCGGCGGTGGACCGGCTTCAAACCGTCGCGCAGGTCGGGCAGCGACCGCGCGGTGATCGTCGATAGCGCATAAACGAGGTAGCGCTCCGACAGCGCGCTGTCGAACGGCGCGTCCACGATGGCGTCGAAGGGGTCTTTCTCGTCGTCGATGACTTCGCTCATGCCAGCCGCCCTATCACCGCGACGAGGCGCCTTGAAGGGCGGAACCGCCCGCTTTCCCCACGCGTTCGCTTGGGTGTCCCCCAACCAAGGAGTTACCCATGTCCCGCGTCCTGATCATCGCCACCGACGGCTTCGAACAGTCCGAGCTGATGGAGCCCAAGAAACGGCTGGAGGCGGCCGGTATCGCAACCACCCTCGCCAGCCTGGAAGACGGCGAAATCCGCGGCTGGAAGGAGAAGGACTGGGGCGACGCGGTCAAGGTCGACCTTACGCTCGATGAAGTGGCGGTCGGCGATTACGACGCGCTGCTGCTGCCGGGTGGCCAGATCAACCCCGACGTGCTGCGGATGAACAACAAGGCGGTCGGGCTGGTCAAGGAATTCGCCGAGGCGGGCAAACCCGTCGCCGCGATTTGCCACGCGCCGTGGCTGCTGGCCGAGGCCGACCTGATCCACGGCAAGACCGTCACCGGCTGGCCCTCGATCCACACCGATCTCGCCAACGCGGGCGCCAACGTCGTCGATGCCGAAGTGGCGACCGACGGCAACCTCATCACCAGCCGCAACCCGGACGACATCCCGGCGTTCAGCGATGCGTTGATCGGTGCGCTGGAGCGGGCGAACGAACCCGCCTAGAACCGGCTCATGTCGTGGCTCTCGGCGGGGACGGTGACTTCCAGCCCGTCGAGAGCTTCCGACAGCACGATCTGGCACGACAGGCGGCTCGTGCGCTGGACGGCGGCGGCGAGGTCGAGCATGTCTTCTTCGTCCTCAATCGCAGGCGGGAGGCGGGCGAACCATTCGGGCGCGACAACCACGTGGCAGGTGGAGCAGGCCATCTGGCCCTCGCAAGTGCCCTCCAGCGGCATACCGGCGGCTTGCGCGACGTCGAGCAACAGCAGGCCGGGTTCACCCTCTGCCTCGACCCGGTCGCCCTTGGGAGTGACGAATACGACCTTCACCATGCTTCCTGCGTCTCCGCCGCGGCGTTGATGATTGCCGCCGCCCGTTCGATGTCGTTCAGCGTGGTGTAGCGCCCGAAGCCTAGGCGGATCGAGCTTTTGGCCTGCGCCTCGCTAAGCCCGATCGCCTTGAGCACGTGGCTCGTCCGGCCCGATCCGCTGGCGCAGGCGCTGCCTGCCGAGAACATCACCTCACGGCAGTCGCTCATCAGGCGGGCGACGTCGAGGCCATCTCGCCGAACATTGAGATTGCCGTGCCAGCGCGCCTCGGCGCTGCCGTTGATAGTCCAGGCCGCGAAAAGTTCGCGCGCGCGGGTCCACAGCGTTTCGACGTGCGCGCGGTCCGTCTCCATCCGCTCTGCCGCCAGCGCCGCCGCCGCACCCATCCCGGCGCAAAGCGCGGGGCTGAGCGTGCCCGAGCGCAGGCCGCCCTCCTGCCCGCCGCCGGTCTGGACCTGGCCGAGCGGAACGCCGTCGCGCACCCACAGCGCACCGACGGCCTTGGGACCGTGGAACTTGTGCGCGGAGATGGCGATCATGTCCGCCTCAGGCGGGGCGAGGCGGCCATAGCCCTGCACCGCGTCGCACAGCACCAGCGCGCGCCCGGCCCATTCCCCGACCGGCTGCACCGTGCCGATCTCGTTGTTCACCTGCATCATGCAGACGAGGCGGGTATCGGTGGGCAGCGCGCCCGACACCGCGAGCCCCTCGCCATCGACTGCGATAGTATGGACGGCGCCCACCGCCTTAGCGGTATCGAGCACCGCAGCGTGCTCGATCGCCGAAACGGCGACGGTGCCGCAATGCCCGCTGCCGCGAATGGCGAGGTTGATCGCCTCGGTCGCGCCGCTGGTGAAGATCACGCTGCCGTCCGGTGGGAACAGCGCCGCCACTTGCTCCCGCGCCACCTCGACCGCTGCCGCCGCCTGCCGCCCCATGCGGTGCGCGCTGTGCGGGTTGCCGAACGCATCCTCGCCCAGCCAGCGCACCATCGCCTCGCGTGCCTCGGGCGCGAGCGGCGTGGTGGCCTGGTAGTCGAGGTAGATCATGGGCGCGCCATGTTCAGCCAGACCTCGCAGAACCGCTCGACATCGGCGCGGGTGGTGTTCCAGCCGAGACTGACGCGGATCGTGCGGTCGGCGACCTCGGGCAAAGTCCCGAATGCTTGCAAAGCGCGACTCCGCTTCATCGTGCCGGATGAGCAGGCACTACCTGCGGAAACGGCAATTCCTTTCGCGTCCAGCCGAATAAGTGCCGCCTGGGCGCTCAGGTTCGGATGCGTAACGGCAAGGATATACGGGCACTGAAAACCGGGTTGGAGTATCTCAGTGTTCGCCATCAGGGCATTTCTAAAATCAAGCTGCTGCTCGATGTTGATTGCCCAATTGTCGATGGTGCCCGCTTCGATCGCTGCCGCGAAACCCATCGCAGCCGGAAGATTTTCAGTCCCGGCCCGATAGCCACGCTCATGCCCGCCGACTGGGTCGAGCATGGCAAAATCCCGCACCAGAAGCGCGCCGATCCCAACCGGGCCACCCAACTTGTGGGCCGACAAGATTGCCATGTCGCAATCTGGCAATGGCGTCTTCCCGGCCGACTGGGAACAATCGCTCAATAGGAGCCCTCCATACTCACGCACCAAGGCTATTGCTTGATTTGCAGTATATGGAAGGAGGTTCGTGCCGGTTTCCGAATTGACCGATTGGATGGCGACGAGCGCCGGCTCTCTGCCCCCCAATATGGCGCCAAGAGTATCGAGATCTGGCTCCCCTTCAACAATTGGCAGTATCTCGGCATCCGGAGCAGCACGGAAAACCGCATCGTGCTCCACGGCCGAGACAATCTTTCGCCTCAGCTTCGCCCGCCCCAGTCCAATCCACAACGCCTCGCTCGCGCCCGAGGTGAAGATCAGTTCCCCTTCCCATCCGAGCGCGCGTTTGATCCGTTCGCGCGCGTCTTCGAGCAAGGCGCGCGCCTTGCGTCCCTCGGCGTGCGGGCTGCTGGGATTGGCCCACAGCGCGAAGCCCTCCTCCATCGCCGCACGCGCCTCGGGGCGCAGCGGGCTGGTGGCGGCGTGGTCGAGATAGATGCGGTCGCGGATGGTGCGCTCGAAACAATTGCGATTTGGGGTGGGAACCCTATATACGCCGCGCCCCGGCGCGCGCCAGCCGCGCCCCACTTTTCTTGCAGGTTGCCGTTTCATGCCCTCAGTGATTTTCCCCGGCCCCGAAGGCCGCCTCGAAGGCCGTTTCTCCCCGCCGCCGCGCCCGCGCGCTCCGGTCGCCATGATCCTGCACCCGCACCCGCAGGGCGGAGGCACGATGAACGAGCGGATGACACAGGCGCTTTACAAGACCTTCGTCGATCGCGGCTTCGCGACGTTGCGGTTCAATTTCCGTGGCGTTGGTCGCAGCCAGGGCAGCTTCGACAACGGCATCGGCGAGCTGTCCGATGCCGCCGCCGCGCTCGACTGGGTCCAGTCGATCCATCCCGAATCGCAGACCACCTGGGTCGCCGGCGTCAGCTTCGGCGCACTGATCGGGATGCAGCTGCTGATGCGGCGGCCTGAGATCCGCGGCTTCATATCGATCGCCCCGCCCGCCAATATGTACGATTTCAGTTTCCTCGCGCCGTGCCCGGCCAGCGGCATCTTCATCCAGGGCGCGGCAGATACGGTCGTTCAGCCGCTGGCGGTGCAGAAGCTGGTCGACAAGCTTCGGACCCAGCGGCACATCACCATCCACCACGAGGAAATCCCGCGCGCCAATCACTTCTTCGAGAACGAGCAGGAAGATCTGATGGCCTCGGTCAACAACTACCTCGATTTCCGCCTCGACCCGGCCTGCCCGATCAAGTGACCACGGGCCGCAGGGCCCGAATAGCCGGTTGAAATTCGGTAGCGTTTCACAACGCGAATCCGTTTCGCACGGGTTTCGTAATGTTGTATCATTGCCCTCATGACGGGAGCCCGCCGTCATGAGGAGAGGAGCAATGGCCTATCTCGACAATGTCAGCCCGCGCGATCGGGCTACCTCGGTTGCCACGGTCGTCGCGGTCCACGCCGCGCTCGGTTATACGCTGGTAATCGGCTTGCAGGCTACCGGGATGATCGATCAGGATCGCCCGATCACCACGATCTTCATTCCCGCGACCGACCCGCCACCGCCGCCGCCCGATCCGGTGGCCGATCCCAAACCGGCCCAGCAGCAATCGCAGGTCTATACCCCGCCGCTGCCCGACCCGCTCAATACCTCGACCCCGCCACTCGACTCGACGATTATCCTGCCGCCATCACTGCCCCAGGTCATTCCCTCGGCGGTGCCGAGTTCCATCCCCGAAGTTCCGCAAGGCCTGATGACCCCGCTGGCCGATCCCGTATCGGCCAGGCCGCGCAACAATCCCGGAAGCTGGATTGGCGAGCAGGATTACCGGTCCAGCTGGATCAACCGCGACATGAAGGGCACTGCCGGGTTCCGGCTCGGCATCGGCGCGGACGGGCGAGTCGAAAGCTGCAACATCACCCGCTCGACCGGATACGCCGAACTCGACGCGGCGACCTGCGCGCTCATCACCCGCCGCGCGCGGTTCGAGGCGGCACGAGACAGCAACGGGGCCCGTACGCAGGGAACCTTCGTCAGCACGGTCGAGTGGAGGATTCCGAACTAGGCCCTAGTCGCCGGTCTGCTGAATCGGGGCGGTGCCACCAGGTGTCGGCACCGTCCAGATCGCCACGTTGAGGAAAGCGATCACCGCCAGCACCACCATCAATAGCGGCTGCTTGGCCTGCCCGGTCCGCCGCCACAGGAACCACGCCCCGGCCAGCAGGGCGATCCCCGCCAGCATCACGATCGACAACACTGCGCCCTGCATCGGCATTATCCCTTTCGCCCGCGACCCTAGCGGTCGCGCGCGGTTTTGACAGCCCGCGATGCGCACGCCACAGATGTTGCATGACGAAATTCACCATCGACCTCACCCGCCGCCAGACCCTCGCCGGCCTCGGCGCCGCTTCCGCCCTTGTTCTCACCGGCTGCAAGACGACCGCCGCCACGGCTTCCGCAAGCCCCGACCAGTGGCTGGAGACGGTCGGCTACAACCTGCTCGCGCACGAGCCCGAGCGCGCAACCGGGCTCGGGGTCGATGTCGGGCAGTACGCGGTGCTGCGCGGCAAGCTGGAGGATCAGTCGATCGCGGGCCAGCAGGCCTACGCCGCGACCCTGCGCCGCGATCTGGAGGCGACCCGCGCCTATCCCCGCGCTGACCTCACCGCCGACCAACTCACCAGCTTCGAGGTGGTCGAGAGCGCTTACGAAACCGCGCTCGATGGCTTCGCGCTGCCCTATGGCGATGTCGCAGTGGGGAGCTGGCGCAATTCGCCCTACGTCGTGATCCAGAACGTCGGCACCTATCTCGACATGCCGCGGTTCATGGATTCGAGCCATCCGCTAGTCACCGCCGCCGATGCCGAGGCCTATGTCGCGCGTCTCGAGGCATTGCCGGCCGCGCTCGACGGAGAGTTGGAGCGGATGCGCTCGGCGCGCGCGATGGGCATGGTCCCGCCCGATTTCCTGCTCGACAAGGCAATGCGCCAGATGACCATGACGATCGCGGATGCACGCCGGTCCGACGGCTCGTTTGTCGCCCCTCTCAATCGCAAGGAAGATTATATCGACCTCGAAGGTGATTGGGGTTTACGCGCGGGCGAGATAATGCGTGCTTGGGTTGTTCCTGCGCTCGAACGCCAGCTGGCGGAGCTTCAGGCCGAACGCGGCGTCGCCGATTCCGACCCCGGCATGTGGAGCCAGCCGCGCGGCGACGAGTGGTATGCCTGGGGCCTGCGCGCCACCACGACCACGCGCATGACACCCGACGAGGTCCATCAGCAGGGGCTGGAGGAACTCGCCTCGCTCCACGCGCGGATGGACCCGATCCTCAAGGAAATCGGCTACACCACCGGCTCGGTCGGCGAGCGGATGCAGGCGCTGAGCCAGGACCCGCGCTACAAGTTTGCGGAGGGCGATCCGGGCAGGGCCGAAATCATGGCCTTTATCAATGAACGGATCGATTGGATCAGGGCGCAGATGCCGCGCGCGTTCAACACGCTGGTCGACCCCAACCTAGAGGTCCGCCGCCTACCCCTCGCCGAGGAACCTGGCGCGCCGGGTGCCTATGGCGGCGCGGGGAGCAAGGACGGCACCATTCCCGGGCGTATGTGGATCAACCTCAGGACCACCGACCTCCACCGCAAGTACGATCTTGCCGACCTGACCTATCACGAGACCATCCCCGGCCACGTGTGGGAGGGCGAGTTCTCCAACCGCCTGCCGCTGATCCGCTCGATCCTCGCATTCGGCGCGTTCAGCGAAGGCTGGGCGCTCTACGCCGAACAACTCGCCGACGAACTGGGCGCATACGACGAATACAAGGTCGGCCGCCTCGGCTATCTCCAGTCCCTGGCCTTCCGCGCCTGCCGCATGGTGGTGGACACCGGCCTTCACCACAGGCGCTGGAGCCGCGCGCAGGCTGTCGATTTCTTCGTCACCCGCAACGGTTCGAAGCGCGAGGAGGTCGAGAGCGAGGTCGACCGCTATTGCAGCTGGCCTGGGCAGGCGACGGGTTATAAGCTGGGTCACAGCGAGATCGTGCGCCAGCGCACCCGCGCCGAAACCGCGCTGGGTCCGGCATATGATTTCAAGGCATTCAACGACGCGGTGATCCTGGGCGGCAATGCTCCACTCGATGTGATGGCGCGCAATGTCGACCGCTATATTGCACGATCGGGATAAGGCTGTAGTCTGTTTCCATTGAGGAAACGGGGGTCGCAAATGCGTTTCTTGCTGATGTTTTTGGCCGCCCTGGCCCTTGCCGCGCCGGTACGCGCGGAATGGCACGAGGCTTCGAGCGAACACTTCGTCGTCTATGCTGACGACAGTGCGAAGAACGTCCAGGCCTTCGCGGAAATGCTCGAACGCTACCATTCGGCGATAACCTTTGTGACAAAAAGCAAGGTCGAGACGCCAAGTCCGTCGAACCGGGTGACGATTTTCGCGGTCGGCAGCGATGCCGATGTGCGCAGGCTGGTCAGCGGCAATGCGCGCAACGTGGCCGGATTCTACATCCCGAGGGCGGGCGCTTCGCGTGCGTTCGTCCCGAACATCCGCCTCCGCTACAACGAACTCGACTGGTCGATGACCGTGCTGCTGCATGAATATGCCCACCACTATATGATCTCGAACTTACGCTATGCGATGCCGCGCTGGCTGAGCGAGGGTTCGGCCGAGTTCTTCGCCTCCGCCAGCTATGGCCGCGACGGCTCGATGATGGTTGGGCGTCCGGCTGACCACCGCAAAGGCGAACTGGCCTATGCGGGCGAGGTTTCGGTCGAGGAAATGCTCGATCACGAGCTATACGAGCAGCGACGCGGCAAGCGTTACGACGCATTCTATGGCCGTAGCTGGGCGCTGTACCATTACCTCGTTTTCGAGCCCTCTCGGCAGGGACAGTTGAAGCGGTATTGGACGGAACTGATGCAGGGCGCCGCCCCGCGCAAGGCCGCAACGGAAGCGTTCGGCGAACTCAGTGTGCTGGAGCGCGATCTCAACCGCTATTTGACCCGCCGCCGGATGCTGACGTACGTCCTGAAACCGGAGTGGCTGCCCATCGGACCTGTCACGGTCCGCAAGGTCAGCCCGGGCCATGCTGCCGCGTTGCCGCTCATCATCCGTTCGCAGCGCGGGGTCAACGACGAACAGGCGGCGGAATTGCTGCCCCGGGCACGCACGGTCGCAGCCCGCTTTCCTGACGACGCCTGGGCGCAGTCGGCACTGGCCGAAGCGGCGTTCGATGCTGGCGAAGATGACGAGGCAATTATCGCTGCGGATCGCGCAATCGCGCTCGATCCGACAATTGCCAATTCCTACGTCCAGAAAGGCTATGCGCTGTTCCGCAAGGCACGCGATGCCGACGACAGGGCTGCTGCCTATGCCGCGGCAATGGTGCCGTTCAGCGCGCTGAACCAGCTCGAGAACGATCACCCGCTGCCGCTGATCCACCATTATCGCAGCTATACCGAGCGCGGACGCGAGCCGCCGGAATCGGCCCGCCATGCCCTCGAACGCGCCTCGCAACTGGCCCCGTTCGACCAGGGGCTGGCTATGGAGGTCGGGCTGATGCAGGCGAGCGAGGGCAAGATCGAAGTGGCACGCTATACTCTCGCCCCGCTCGCAGCGGACCCGCACGGCGGGAGTTTTGCCGACAGAGTGCGGATGCTCGTCCGCGCCCTGGACCGTGCGGAGGAAGGCAAGCCCTTCGATGCGAGCACCGTGCTCGCCTCCTATGTCGAGGTGGACGTGCCCGAGGTGACCGACAGCGAATAGCCTGCGCGGCGCCCTCCGGCCCTCAGCCGCACTGCGGCAACCCTATTCCCACCAATAGGGCAGCCGCCGGGCGGTGCCCGTCTCCACTTCGTTCATGGTGCGCGAATCGTACAGGCGACCGCCCAGCATCACCCGCTCGATCCGGTCGCTCATCAGGATGTCCTGCGACGGGTCTTCGGACAGGATCACCAGGTCGGCAAGCTTGCCCGCTTCGAGGCTGCCGATATCGCGCTCCATGCCTAGCGAGCGGGCGGATTCGATCGTCCCCGCGCGCAGCGCCTCGACCGCGGACATTCCCCCGCGCGCGAAGCTCCACATTTCCCAGTGCGCCCCGATGCCCGCCTGCTGGCCGTGCGCGCCGATGGATACCTTGACGCCGCGGTCGGCCAGTTTCTTGGCCTCGCGCGCGGCATTGTCATCGACGAACGCCCAGTCGGGTGCCTTCACCCGCCGCCCGGTGGCGGCCAGCAACCGCCTCGGCGGGGTGTGGACCATGAGCGGGTGGGCAAAGACGTCCGTCGCCTGCCGCCAATAGGGATCGCCCGCCAGGCCGCCATAGGTGACCACCAGCGTCGGAGTGTAGTTGGTGCGGCTCTGGCTGAAGAACTGCAACACGTCCTCGTACATCACGTCGACCGGGATGTTGTGTTCCAGCGTCGAATTGCCGTCTGCGATCAGGTTGATGTCCATCCCGAACAACGAGCCGCCCTCGGCGACGACCAGCATATTCTCGGCCTGGGCGGCAGCGACCACCTGCTGGCGTTGTTCGCGACGCGGCTGGTTGTAGTTCTTGACCGAGATTCCGCCCTGCGCCTTGAGTCGGCGGACATGGGCCAGCGCATCGTCATAGCTGTCGATACGGGCATAGACCCCCGGCGAGCGGGCGCCATAGACGATCTCGCCAGTCGAGAAGATGCGCGGCGCAAGCAGTTGCCCGGCACGCTGACGTTCGGCGGCGGCGAAGATAGCGCTCGCCTGCGACGAGGGATCGTGCACGGTGGTCACGCCCATCGCCAGATCCTGCAACGCCGACCAGTTCTGCTGCGGCACCAGGTCACCCACGCCCTGCGGGCCGTGCGCGTGGGCATCGACCAGACCGGGCATGATCGTCTTGCCAGTGGCGTCGATCACGCGCGCGCCCGCGGGCACGGGCGTGCTGGCGGCAGGCCCGACCGAAACGATGCGATCGCCAGCAATCACGATGACGGCATTGTCGATCGCGCCCGCGCCATCGCCGGCCATAGTCAGCACGCGCGCGCCGGTGATGGCCACTGTGCCGCTCGGCTTGGCCGCGCGCACGGTGCGGGTGATGGAAACCCCCTCGGCAGGCGGAGTGAAGGCGGTCGCTCCCTCGCCGCGCGGCGCGGTCGGGAACATCGCGGCCACCCCAGCGCGGTAGACCACCGGCCCCATCGACCAGTGCAACGTGTCGCCGCCGTCGGTCCAGCCGATATAGTCCGCTCCGCCGGTGCTCGCCTTGACCACAGGCAGCGCACTCGCCTTCTCGTCCACCGCGACCGCCTGCCCGCCGGGCATCAGCGGCATGGCGAAGACCTCGTAATTCTGACGAAACGCCAGATAGCGACCGCTCGGCGAGACGCGGAAATCGTTGGCCAGTTCGCCCTGCGCGTGAACTCGTTTGGCCTCGCCGTTGAGATCGGTCGAAATCAGCTGGAGATTGCCCCCCTCGCGCCCGAGCATGAACAGGCGATCGTTGTCCGCACCGAACTGGGGATCGGTGTTACCGCGCGATACCAGAACCGGCGTGCCGCCAGCGGCGGGCACGCGATAGACGCCCGGATTTTCCGAGAATTCGGGCGAGGTCAGGAAGCCTCCGCTACGCTTCTGGAATACGATTGTGCGCCCGTCGGGCGAAAACTTGGGCACTGCGTAATGGCCGCGCTGGCTCGTCACCGCGCGTGCGCCGCGCCCGTTGGCATCGCCCACCACCACTTCGCCCAGGCCGGCATCTGTCCAGCGCACCCACACCAGGTTGCGTCCGTCGCGCGACCAGGACGGCCATAGCTCCAGCGCTTCGCCCTCGGTGGTCAAACGGCGCGGCTGGCCACCGGCCATGTCCTTGACCCACAGCTTGCCGAGGCTCTCGAATACCACGCGCCGACCATCGGGAGAGACGGCGGCGAATTTGGGCATTCGCGCCTCGAAACTGTCGGGCGCGACCTCGATCACCGGGTGCGGGCCATCGATGACGCCGCGCGTGTCGTCGATGCGGAAGGGGATTTCCGCGGCGCCGCTTCCGTCGGCATTGACCCGCCGAAGCTTGCCGCCCGCCCAGAACACGATGCTGCGGCTGTCAGGCGTCCAGGCCATGTTGGGGTAGACGCCATAGACCGCCCAGGTTTCCTGCATATCGAGATCGAGCGAGCCATGAACCATCCGTTCGACCCCGCTCGACAGATCCTTGACCCAGAGCTGTGACTGGTCGCGGTCGCGTCGGACGAAACTGATCGACCTGCCATCCGGCGACGGCTGCGGCCGGACCGCGCCGCCGAATCCGGAAACCGCCGTCGTCACCTCGCCACTGGCGAGATCGTAGCGCTCGATCGCGAACACGCTCTGCTGGCTGTCCTGCGCATATTCGAAGATCGGTCCGGAAGTAACGTTGCGAGTGTAATAGACCGCATCGCCACCGGGCGAGAACGTCGGCTCGCCCAGTTCCTTCTGCAAGGTCTCACTGGCGCGCTTGACCAGCTGCACGCCCCCGCCGCCCGACACGTGGTAGAGCCACACCTCGCCGGTGCCGAGCGAGCGCTGGGTGGTGAAGTGCTTCTTCGCCGCTATCGTGCGCCCGTCGGGATTCCAGCTCGGCTGCATGACCAGGCGGAAGGCTTCCTTGGTCACCTGCCGCTTGTCCGACCCGTCGGCGTTCATGAGCCAGATGTTGTCGCCTCCGCCCCGGTCGGAGGTGAACGCGATCCGCCGACCGTCGGGCGAGAAGCGCGGGTGGACTTCCCACGCCAGCCCCTCCGCGATCCGGCTCGGCGTGCCGCCGGTGATGGGCATAGTATAGATGTCGCCCAGCAGCGAGAACGCGATCGTGCGCCCGTCGGGCGACACGTCGACATCCATCCATGTGCCCTCGTCCGTGCGGATCGGCACCTGGCGCACGGTCGCGCCGCGCGGGGCCGTTACATCCCACTTGCCGTCGTCGACCGGCGCGGCGACAGCGGGAACAGGGGTCACGGGCACGGCTGCACCACTCCCTTCCTCGGGCTGGGCAACGGCATCGGCCTCGGACGCGGTGACCTCGCCTTCCTCGACCGGATTAGGCGAGGGCTGCGGCTGCTGGGCGAAGGCGCCTTGTGCGACGAACAGCGCGGCGAGGACCGGGGCGACGGTGAATTTCATCTGCAACTCTCCCTGTTACGCGCGCGGTTCTAGGCTCGCACGCACCTGAGTCCAAGGCGTTGGTCGAAAAGAAAAAGGCCCCTTCCCGTCTGCGCGGGAAAGGGCCTCTCCTCTCCAACCGGTAGTGGCGGGCGTCAGGCGGCCTGCGGCGCTGCCTGGCGGACACCTTCGTCGACGTGCGCCTCGAAACGGGCGAAGTTGTCGACGAACAACTGCACCAGCTTTTGCGCGGTGCGGTCGTACTCTTCCTTGTCGACCCAGGTCGCGCGCGGGTCGAGGATGGTCTGGTCAATCCCCGCCTCAGCAAGCGCCGGAACGCTGACCGGCACGTCGAAGCCGAAGTTCGGGTCCTTGCGAAACTCGACCCCATCCATCTTGCCGTCGAGCGCGGCGTTGAGCAGCGCGCGGGTCGCCTTGATCGGCATCCGGCTGCCGGTGCCGTACTTGCCGCCGGTCCAGCCGGTGTTGACCAGCCAGCACTGCACCCCGCCCTTCGCGATCCGCTCCTTGAGCAGATTGCCGTAGACGCTGGGGTGGCGCGGCATGAACGGTGCGCCGAAGCAGGTGCTGAAGGTCGCTTCGGGCTCGGTCACGCCGATCTCGGTGCCCGCGACCTTGGCGGTGTAGCCCGAAAGGAAATAGTACATCGCCTGGTCGGGCGTCAGCCGCGCGATGGGGGGCAGCACGCCGAAGGCATCGGCGGTCAGCATAATCACGTTCGAGGGCACCGGGCCGAGGTTTTTCTCGCTGGTGTTGGGGATGAACTCGATCGGATAGGCCCCGCGGCTGTTCTCGGCGAGCGTATTGTCGTCAAAGTCCAATTCGCGCGTTTCCGGGTCCATCACCACATTTTCGAGTACGGTGCCGAACATACGGGTGGTGGCGTAGATTTCCGGCTCGGCTTCTTCGCTCAGCCGGATCATCTTGGCGTAGCAGCCGCCCTCGAAATTGAACACGGCGGTATCGGACCAGCCATGCTCGTCGTCACCGATAAGCGTGCGGCTGGCATCGGCGGAAAGCGTGGTCTTGCCGGTGCCCGAAAGGCCGAAGAATACCGCCGTCTTGCCGTCGGGACCGACATTGGCCGAGCAGTGCATCGGCATTACGCCGTGCGTCGGCAGCAGGTAGTTGAGGATGCCGAACACGCTCTTCTTCATCTCGCCGGCATACTTCGTACCGCCGATCAGGATCAGTTTTTCCGAAAGGTTGACCGCGATCACCGTCTCGCCGCGGGTGCCATGGCGCGCCGGGTCGGCGCGGAAGCTGGGCAGGTCGATGATGGTGTATTCGGGCGCGAAACCGGCCAGCTCGTCCTTGGTCGGGCGCACGAGCAAGGTGCGGATGAACAGGTTGTGCCAAGCCAGCTCGTTGATCACGCGCACGTTGACGCGGTGTTCCGGCTGCGAGCCGCCGAACAGGTCGGCGACGTAGAGCGTGTCCTTGTCGGCCAGTGCAGCCATGAAATCGGCCTTGAGCGCGGCGAAATGCTCGGGGGCCATCGATGCGTTGTTGTCCCACCACACGGTGCTTTCGGTCTCGCCATCGCGGACGATGAACTTGTCCTTCGCGCTGCGGCCGGTGTGCGCGCCGGTCTTGACCACCAGCGAGCCCCATTTCGAAAGCTCGCCCTCGCCATTCGCGACCGCGCTTTCGACCAGCCGGGCAGTGCCGAGATTGGGGTGGATGGTGGCCCGGGTTTCAATGCCCTGGCTGGCGAGCGGGTGGAACAGCGCGGTACTCATGTAAACTCCTGACAAGACAGGCGCGGCGACGCCTGCGTGGGCATGGGCGATTCGCCTGCATACGAATGCACGGGATGTCGCCCGCGCATAATCCCACCGCCATCGCGCGTCAAATCGCTATCCCGGAACCGGCGCAAACCCGGACAGGGCGAATGCGGATTGTTGCGCGGCGATACGTTGTCTCGGCAGGGCAATCCGATTAGGCAAGCGCGTCATGGGCGAAACTGATCATCCGACTCCAGCCGGCTCGCGTACGATCGCGCTGGTCGACGATGACCGCAATATACTGACGACGGTTTCGATCGCGCTCCAGTCGGAAGGCTACACCACCCGCGTCTATACCGACGGCGAAACGGCTCTGAAGGCGCTGCTCGAAAATCCGCCCGATCTCGCGGTGTTCGACATCAAGATGCCGCGCATGGACGGGATGGAACTGCTCCGTCAGTTGCGACGCCACAGCGCGATTCCGGTAATCTTCCTGACCAGTAAGGACGACGAACAGGACGAGGAGGCCGGGCTCGAACTGGGCGCGGACGATTACATCGCCAAACCGTTCAGCCTGCGCCTGCTGATTGCCCGAATCCGCGCGATCCTGCGGCGGACCGGCGCGCTCCCGCTCGCAAGCCGAGGCGACGGCGAGGACGAACCTGGACCAGCGGTCGAGCGTGGGCGGCTGCGCATGGACCCGGCACGGCACCATGTGACCTGGGCGGGCAAGACCGTATCGCTGACCGTGACCGAATTCCTGATCCTGGAGGCGCTGGCCGCGCGCCCCGGGGTTATCAAGAGCCGCAATCAGTTGATGGACGCTGCCTACCCCGACGACGTGTTCGTGGACGACCGCACTGTCGACAGCCACATCAAGCGGATGCGGCGCAAGTTTCGCACGGTCGACCGGGAGTTCGGCGCGATCGACACGCTTTATGGCGCAGGCTACAGCTTCAGCGATGGCTGACCATGCCTCCGCTACGCGGAGCGAGAGCCCGTTCGGGCGGTTCCGTTGGTCCAACCGCCTCTCGCTCACCCCCCGCATCCTCGCGGTCAACCTGCTGCCGCTGGCGCTGCTCGGAGGTGGGGTGTTCTATCTCGACGGCTATCGCAAGCAATTGCTCGCCGAGCGCTACAAAATGGCTCGGATCGAGGTGCAGATCACCGCCGAAGCCCTGGCCGGAGCGAGCCGCCAGCGGCAGGAGGCGCTGCTGATCCAGATCGGCAAGGAACAGTCGATGCGGCTGCGGATGTTCGATGCTGAGGGGCGGCTGTGGGCCGACAGCTTCGAACTGGCCGAGCCGTCGTTCCGCTTCGACGACCCGCGCGACGACCCGTTCTCTCAGGACTTCGCGCGAATGCTCGATCGCGCGGTCGACCGGATTGTCGGGGCCGATCCGATCCCCGATTACCTCGAGCCGGAGGAGCCGCACGCGGATGCCTGGCCCGAATTGAAGCGCGCGCGGGAGGCCGGTATTTCACAGATCCAGTTGCGCGATGCGCCCGATGGATCGCCAGTGATCAACGCCGCAGCTCCGGTCGGGGTCAATGGCGCCACACTGCTGACGACGCGCAACGCGCTCGACATCACGCTGGCCGTGCGCGAGGCGCGCAGCACGCTGGGGCTGGCCGTGCTGCTGGCATTGATCGGCTCGATCTTCCTTTCGCTCTACATGGCGCGGACCATCGTCCAGCCGCTCCGCTCCCTCGCCCGCGCGGCGATCCGGGTGCGGCAGGGGCGCGAGCGCGGGGTGGAAGTGCCGCGTCTGCCCGAACGGCAGGACGAGATCGGCCTGCTGGCCCGCGCGGTGTCGGACATGACCGACGCATTGCGTCAAAGGATCGATGCGGTCGATCACTTCGCCGCTGATGTCGCGCACGAGATCAAGAACCCGCTCGCCAGCCTGCGCAGCGCACTCGAATCGCTGCCCAAGGTCGATGATCCCGATCTTCGGCGACAATTGACCGAGATCGCCACCCACGACGTGCGCCGGATCGACCGGCTTGTTTCCGACATATCCGAGGCGAGCCGGATCGATGCCGAACTGTCTCGTGCCACCTTTGCCCCGATCGATCTCGCCCGCCTGGTTCGCAGTATCGTCGGGGCCCGCTCCAACCGGGCGGTGAACGAAGAGCATTCGGTCGCGCTCGACCTGCCCGCCGAGGGCGCGACCGTGATGGGCGAACCGATGCGGCTCGAACGGGTGATCGAGAACTTGCTCGACAATGCGGTCTCCTTCTCACCCCCCGGTGGCACGGTAACGGCCTCGGTGCGCGCCTTCGACGACATCGTCGAACTGTCGATTTGCGACGAAGGGCCGGGCATCCCCGAGGAGTCGCTGGAAAAGGTCTTCGAGCGGTTCCATTCGGATCGCCCCGCGAGCGAGGACTTCGGCAATCATTCCGGACTCGGGCTCGCGATCGGCCGCGCCATCGCCGAGGCACATGACGGCACACTGACCGCCCATCGCCGCTGGGACGGCACCACCGGCGCCTGTCTCGTCCTGCGCTTGCCGCATTCGAACGGCACCCGGCACGGCACATGACCGCGCTGCTCCAGGCGACCTGCGTTGCGATCGATGGCAGGGGCCTGTTGATCGAAGGGCCGTCGGGCAGCGGCAAATCCGCCCTTGCGCTCGCGTTGATCGACCGCGGCGCGATACTGGTCGGTGACGACGGGGTGAGGACCGAGGTTCGCGATGGCGCGCTGTGGGCCGCTCCTCCGCCCAACACTGCCGGATTGATCGAGGTGCGCAATGTGGGGCTGGTCTCGCTTCCCGTATGCGAAGCCCGGGTAGCGCTGGTGCTGCGTCTCGACCCGGCCGCCCCGCGTCATGTCGAAACCACCGGGACCACCAGTGTCGCGGGTATCGCCATCCCTACCCTGGCATTCGATCCCGAGATTGCGGGCGGTGCGATCCGGGCCGAACTGGCGCTGCGGCTCCACGGTGCCTAGGTTAACCATCCGATGACCACCGACTCGCCCACGACCGACGATCGCCAACGCATCCTGCTGGTCACTGGACTGTCGGGTGCGGGCAAGACGACAGCGTTGCGCGTGCTCGAGGACTTGGGGTGGGAGGCGATCGACAACTTCCCTATCCGCCTGCTTGGCAGGTTGATCGGGCGGAGCGGCGGAGCGGACGCCGGGCGGCATCCCCTGGCGATCGGATTCGACAGCCGCACCCGCGGCTTTGTCCCGTCCGAGATCATCGCCAAGGTCCGCGAACTAGCCGGGCGCGGCGACCTGAGCGTGACAACGCTGTTCCTCGACTGCGCCGGCGCCGAACTGGAACGGCGTTATAACGAGACCCGCCGTCGCCATCCCATGGCACAGGGCCGCCCCTTGCGCACCGGCATCCAGGCCGAGCGCGAGTTGCTGGAGCCGTTGCGGCAGTGGGCCGACGCGGTGATCGACACGAGCGACTATTCGAGCAACGATCTGCAACAGGCGATCCGCGAACGGTTTGCCTCCAGCGCGCCGCATGAAATGTCGGTCATACTGTCCAGCTTCGGCTTCGCGCGCGGCACGCCGCCGCTGGCCGACCTTGTGTTCGATATGCGCTTCCTCGATAATCCGCATTGGGTTCCTGCCCTGCGTGAGCAGACCGGCCTGGATGCGGCGGTGGGCGAGCACGTTCGCAGCGACCCTGCATTCGCCACCGCATTCGAGCAGATTCGCGCGCTGCTCGGCACCCTGTTGCCGCGCTATCGCGAGCAGGGCCGCAGCTATGTCAGCGTGGCTTTCGGGTGTACCGGCGGGAGACACCGCTCGGTCTTCACCGCCGAAGCGATGGGGGAGGCCTTGCGCGAAGACGGATTTTCGCCCACGGTGCTGCACCGCAATCTGGGGTCGCGCGCCGCCGACGAGATAGAAGGTCCGCAGGCATGATGCCGTCGCAAACTTTGGGACCGGCCCCGCTGGAATCCTGGATACACAAGCACCCATGATCGGACTTATACTGGTCACCCACGGCCGCCTGGCCGAAGAATTCGTGAACGCGATGGAGCACGTGGTCGGCCGTCAGGAGGCGATCGCCACAGTGTGCATCGGCCCTGAGGACGACGTCGAGAAACGTCGCGCCGAAATCGCGGGCGCGATCCGCAAGGTCGATGCCGGTTCCGGCGTGATCGTTCTCACCGACCTGTTCGGCGGCACGCCCTCGAACCTGGCGATCTCGCTGCTCGAGGCGGGCCGGGTGGAGGTCATCGCCGGGATCAACCTGCCCATGCTGATCCGCCTGGCGGGCGTGCGCAAGGATGCCAACGTTACCGATGCGGTGCACGCCGCGCGCGATGCGGGGCAGAGCTACATAACCGTCGCCTCCGAGCTACTGGGCAAGAAGGCCCGCGCTTCGTGAGCGAGCAGCGGCGCGAACTCACCATCGTCAACCGGCGCGGACTCCACGCGCGCGCCAGCGCCAAGTTCGTCAACGCGGTCAGTCAGTTGCCCGCGAACGTATCGGTCGCGGTGGAGAAAGACGGCAATCGGGTCGCGGGCGGATCGATCCTTGGCCTGATGATGCTCGGCGCGGCGCGCGGCGACCGGATTGAGGTTATCGTGGCGGGGGACGAGAGCGGTGCCGTGTTGGAGGAGCTGAGCTCGCTGGTCGGCGGTGGCTTCGGCGAGGAGTGATGGAAACCGCGCACCGTCGGATCATCACCGGTTTCTCCAATCCCACCGTCAAATACCTGCGCTCCCTGCGCGACAAGAAGCACCGCAAGCGCGAGGGCAAGTTCCTCGCCGAAGGACTGCGGTTGCTCACCGACGCACGCGCCAGCGGGCACGTGCCCGAAATGCTGGTCATGGCTAGCGGGCGCGACACTCATCCGCTGCTCGATGCGCTGAAGGCCGACGTGGCCGCAGGGGGCGGCACGGTAATCGAGACCAGCGCCGACATTCTCGCCAAGATCACCGGCAAGGACAATCCGCAGACGGTGGCGGGGGTGTTCGCTGAGTTCGGCACCGGCCTTGCCGCCCTCGATCGCTCCGCCGCGCCGATCTGGCTGGTCGCCCAGGCGCTGCGCGATCCCGGCAATCTCGGCACCATGCTGCGCACCGGTGATGCGATCGGCGCTGGCGGGCTGATCCTGATCGACGACTGCGCCGACCCCTTCGGCGTCGAGGCCGTGCGCGCGAGCATGGGGGCGGTTTTCACGCAGAGGGTCGCACAGGCGCGGTGGGAAGAGTTCCTGCCGTGGCTGCGTGAGGGTGCCAGGGAGCATGGGGGCCAACTGGTCGCGGCTTCCTTACGCGAGGCGGTGCCTTATCGCGGCGCGCCCTATGCCGCACCGTGCTTTGTGATGGTGGGCAACGAATCGCAGGGCCTCCCGGCGGAATATGAAGCTGCCTGCGACCTGCGCGTGACGATGCCGATGCTGGGGCGCGCCGACAGCCTCAACGCCGCCGTCGCAGCGGCGGTGCTGGGATACGAAGTGCTGGCGAGCCTCGATCGCTGACGTTCAGGCAGCGCACAGCAAGCCGGGCGCATTTGCCGGGCATGACCAGAGCCCTCGCCCTTCTCGCCCTGCCGCTGCTCGGAGCCTGCATGACCACGACCGACGGCGCACAACCTCGTCTTGCCGGGACCGAATGGCGCTTCACCGCCATCGACGGCGCAGCGCCCGTGCGTCCCGACCGCGCGACGATGGCCTTCACGCCGGACCGACTGAGCGCGAACGTCGGCTGCAACGGCATGGGCGGCACGTGGCGGCTCGACGGCGACCGGCTGGTGGGCGGGCCCTATATGTCGACCAAGATGTTCTGCGAAGGCGTGATGGAGCAGGAGAGCGCTGTTGGCGCGCTGCTGGCGGCGAACCCGACCGTGGTAGTGACGGGCGATCGCATGACCCTGACCGCGCCGGGCCATTCGGCGGAGCTGCGGCGGGATTGATAGTCGTCATCCCAGCGAACGCTGGGATCGCTCGCAGCCAGTTCCTCGGTTAGCTGATAGCGGCCCCAGCTTTCGCTGAGGCGGCGATCATTAATCGGCATCCTCCGTGTCCGCCGTCGTGTAGCGCGGCGCGCTTTCGACCAGCGGCACGGCCTCGATCTCGCGCTTGCCGATCTCGATGCCCTTGTCCTTGAGGCGTCGGCCCGAGGTAAGCACGTTGCGCTCGAAGCTGCCGACGAACTTGTTGTAGTTGTTGACCGCGCTCTCGAGCCCGCCGCCGACGCGCTTCAAATGTTCGGCAGCCGTGGCCAGCCGGTCATAGAGTTCCGCCCCCGCCTTGCCGATCTCGATCGCCTCGCGCGCGATGGGGTCCTGCCGCCAGACCTGCGCCACGGTGCGCGCGATGGCGACGAGGTTGGTCGGCGTCGCCAGGAGCACCTTGTTGCGAAAGGCGAAGTCCCACAGCTCGGGGTCGGCCTCCAGCGCGGCCGCGACGAAATGCTCGCCCGGTACGAACATCACCACATAGTCGGGCGCTTCGTCGAACTGGCTCTGGTAGCTCTTCGCGCCGAGCGTCTGGACGTGGTTCTTCATCGCCCGCGCATGGGCGTCGAGATGCCGCGCCTTGTCGGCATCGTTGTCCGCCTCGAACGCGGCCTGGTAGGCGTTCAGCGAGACCTTGGCGTCGATCACCAGCTTTTTCTGCCCCGGCACGCGCACGATCGCATCGGGTCGCAACCGGCCTTCGTCGGTGTCCATCGAGTGCTCGAGGAAGAAGTCGGTGTGTTCGGAAAGGCCGCACTGTTCGAGGACGTTCTGCAATGCCCGCTCGCCCCAGCGACCGCGCGCCTTGGGTGCATTGGTGAGCGAATTGCCGAGCCGCTGCGCTTCGCGCCGGACTTCCTCCTGCCCGGCCTTCATCGATTCGATCAGGCCGGTGAGCTGGCCGAAGGCATCGACGCGCTTGGCCTCCAGCGCGCCGACCTGCTCCTCGTAGGCCTTGAGACGCGCGCCGACGGGTTCGAGCAGCGCCTTCAGCTTCTCCTCGCTCGCCTTCTCCGAATGACCAAGCCGCTCGGCTGCGGTGGCGAGGAACTTCTCCTGCGCTGCGCCGAGTACCTTGGCCCCGGTGTTCTCGAACTCCTTGAGCAGGCTGGCTCGGCTTTCCTCGAGCAGCCGCTTCTGTTCCTCGAATCCCGCTCGCTCGGCCCGGAAAGCGGCATTCTCCTCGCGCGCCTTGTCGAGCGCCTCCGCCAGCGCATCTGCCCGCGCGGCGCGTTCCGACATGGTGGCAAGCTCGGGCACCATGCGGGCGAGCTTTTCGGCCTGTTCCTTGGCCTGCGACTCCGCCTCGGCGTGGCGGGCTTTCCATTCGGACATGGGTCGCGTGCCGAAGAACCAGCCCAGGCCCAGACCGACCAGCAACGTAACGACAACAAGCAAGATTGAAGCAGTTTCCATTCCGCCCTTCTAAGAGGAACGGACGGTGAACGCTAGGGGGCTCACGACATCTCCCACAATCGTCACCCCGGCCTCCGAGCCGGAGCCCCGCTAACTTCGAATGCAGCGCAGGAAAGAAGCTGAACCCCGGATCGAGTTTGGGGTGACGTTGTAATGTGGGTAGCGGTAAGGCCTAAGCCGCCTGGCGCAGCTTGGTCAGCTTCTTCAGCGCCATCTGCCGCTTCAACCGGCTGAGGTGGTCGATGAACAGGATACCCTCGAGGTGGTCCATCTCGTGCTGAAGGCAGGTCGCCATCAGGCCTTCGAGGTTTTCCTCGTGCATATTCCCGTCGAGGTCCTGATAGCGCACGCGGCAGGTCGCCGGGCGGTCGACATCGGCGAATATCTCGGGGACCGAAAGGCACCCCTCCTGGTAGGTCGCGATCTCTTCGGAGGGATCGAGGATCACCGGGTTCACGAACACCCGCGGTTCCTTCAGCGTGGGCTGGTGATGGTGGTGATGGCCGTCGTGGTTGCACGGCACGGGCTCGGCATCCGGATCGTCGGGCTGGAGGTCGATCACCAGCACACGCTTCGGCACGCCGACCTGGATCGCGGCGAGGCCGATCCCGGGGGCGTCGTACATCGTTTCGAACATGTCCGCGACGAGCTGCTTCAGCTCGTCATCGAAACTGGTCACGGGTTCGGACACGACCTTTAGCCGGGGGTCCGGCACTTCGAGAATCTCACGGATAGCCATGCGCCGCAATTTAGTGCGGACGGGGCCTGCGTTCAACTGCGCGATTTTCTGTTTCACGCCGAGGCGCGGAGACGCGGAGAAGGTTTTCCGCGCCGCAACCCCTCCGCGCCTCCGCGTGACCCCAACCTATCCCACCGGCCGCCGCGCGCGCAGGGCCTGTGCCAAGGTCCCCTCGTCGAGGTAGTCCAGCTCACCGCCCACCGGCAGGCCGTGGGCGAGCTGGGTGACGCGGACGGGGTGTTCCTCCAGTCGCTCGGCGAGATAGTGGGCGGTGGTCTGGCCTTCGAGCGTCGCGTTCATGGCGAGGACGACCTCGTCGATCCCACCCTCGGCGACGCGGCCCAGCAGGGTGTCGATCGCCAAGTCCTCCGGCCGAACGCCGTCGAGTGCCGAGAGCCGCCCGCCGAGCACGTGGTAGCGCCCGGTGAACAGCCGCGCGCGGTCCAATGCCCACAGGTCCGCAACGTCCTCCACGACACAAAGCGAGCGCTGGTCGCGGCGCGGGTCGCTGCACACCCCGCAGGGTGCCTGCGTGTCGACGTTGCCGCACACCGAGCATTCCACAAGCCGCTCCTCCACCTCCGTCAGCGCGGCGAGAAGTTGCGGCAGCGCCTTCTGGCGGTGCTTGACCAGCCACAGCACCGCCCGCCGCGCCGAGCGCGGGCCGAGCCCGGGAAGCTGCGCCAGCGCGCCCGCGAGCCGTTCGATCTCTTGCGATGCCATGCCCCGCCAGATAGGGGCAGGGTTCCGCCAACCGCAAGGCCAGCCCCGCCCTTATGCGCATCGTCTTCATGGGAACGCCCGACTTTGCCGTGCCCACACTGCGCGCGCTGGTGGTGGCGGGGCATGAGGTGGTGGCGGTGTATACCCAGCCGCCCGCGCCATCGGGCCGGGGCAAGAAGCTGCAACCCTCGCCCGTGCAGCGCGCCGCGGAGGAACTGGGGATTGCGGTGCGGCATCCGAAATCGCTCCGCAGCGCCGAGGAGCAGTCGGCATTCGCGGCGCTCGATGCCGATGTCGCGGTCGTCGCGGCCTACGGATTGATCCTGCCGCAGCCGGTGCTTGATGCGCCGCGGCACGGCTGCCTCAACGTCCACGCCTCGATCCTGCCGCGCTGGCGCGGGGCGGCGCCGATCCATCGCGCAGTGATGGCGGGCGATGCGACAACGGGCGTTACGATCATGCAGATGGAGGCCGGACTCGACACCGGCCCGATGCTGGCGACCGCGCGCACCGAGATCGGCGACAAGACCACCGGCGAACTGACCGTGGAACTGGCGGATCTGGGCGCACGGTTGATGGTCGAAACCCTGCGCGAACTCGCCAAGCACGTGCCGGTGGTGCAGGACGACGGCGAGGCCACCTACGCCGCCAAGATCGACAAAGCTGAGGCGCGGATCGACTGGTCGCGCTCGGCGGAAGAAGTTGTGCGCCACATCCACGGCCTCGCCCCCTTCCCGGGTGCCTGGTGCGAGATCTGTGGCGAGCGAGTGAAGCTGCTGAAGGCAGAGGCTGTCGATGGCGATGGCGCAGCGGGAACGGTGCTGGACGACAGACTGACCGTCGCTTGCGGCACCGGCGCGGTGCGCCCGTTGCGGCTTCAGCGAGCAGGGAAGCCTGCGATGGCCCTCGACGAGTTCCTGCGCGGCCGGCCGGTGGCGGCGGGGACGGTGGTGGAATGACCGCCCGCTCGTCATCCCAGCGAACGCTGGGATCGCTCGCCGCAAACTCGGGGCTGGTGGACAGCGATCCCAGCTTTCGCTGGGATGACGGAGGCAGGCTTTGACCCGCTTCGCCCTCACCCTCGAATTCGATGGCACGCCGTTTTTCGGGCTCCAGCGGCAGGGGCATGGGCCGAGCGTGCAGCAGTCGGTCGAGGAAGCCGCCGACCGGATCGTCGGCCATCCGGTCACGCTTCACGCCGCAGGGCGCACCGACGCGGGGGTGCACGCGCTGGCGATGCGGTGCCATTTCGACAGTGACACTGCACTCACCCCGTTCCGGCTCTCGGAGGCGCTGAACGCGCACCTGCGTCCCGATCCGATCGCAGTCACGCACTGCGAGATCGTGAGCGAGGAGTGGCACGCGCGCTTTTCCTGCATCGGCCGCGCCTACGAATACCGCGTGCTCAACCGCCGCGCCCCACCGACGCTTGAGTTAGGGCGCGTGTGGCACGTGCCGCAGGAACTCGACACCGACGCGATGCACCGTGCGGCGCAGGCGCTGGTCGGCAAGCACGATTTCACCACCTTCCGCTCGGTCCAGTGTCAGGCGGCGAGCCCAGTGAAGACGCTCGACAGGCTGGCAGTTCGGCGGGAGGGTGAGCACGTGCTGGTTGAGGCCGCCGCGCGCAGTTTTCTCCACCATCAGGTGCGCAGCATGGTCGGGTGCCTTGCCCTGGTCGGCATGGGACGGTGGCGCGAGGAGCAGGTTGCCGAGGCGCTCGCCGCGCGCGATCGGCAGAAACTGGGTTTCAATGCGCCACCGGATGGGCTCTACTTCGTCAAAGCCATCTACCCGCAAGAGGAATGACCATGACCACCAGTGGCCGCCAGATCTTCACCACACTCGCCCCCGACGGCACGCTGACGGTCGAGGTGGGCGAAGCGAGCTTCGCCGCGCCGACCGGTAACCAGGTGCTGGTCCGCATGGAAGCCGCGCCGATCAACCCGAGCGACCTGGCCTTGCTGTTCGGCCCCGCCGATCTGGAGAATGCCGACTATTCGCCGGGCAAGGTCGTGGCCCAGATGCCCGAGCCGTTCGCCTCGGCCGCCAAGGGCCGCCACGGCCAGCGCCTGCCGGTGGGTAACGAAGGTGCGGGTACGGTCGTCGCGGCGGGCGACAGCGACATGGCGAAAGCGCTGATGGGCCAGCGCGTCGCCTGCGTGCCGGGCAATGCGTTTTCCGAATACGCACTGGCCGATGCCGCCATGTGCCTGCCGCTGGGCGAGGTTTCGAGCGAGGACGGCGCATCCGCCTTCGTCAACCCGATGACTGCGCTGGGCTTCGTGGAGAACGCGAAGATGGACGGACAGAAGGCGATCATCCACTGCGCCGCCGCCTCGAACCTCGGCCAGATGCTCAACCGGATCTGCCAGGAGGATGGCATCGCGCTGGTCAACGTTGTGCGCAAGGCGGAGCAGGCGGAATTGCTAAGGTCGCAAGGCGCGGAGTGGGTGGTCAACTCCTCCGACCCCGATTTCATGAAGAACCTGCGGGAGGCGATCGCCGCGACCGGTGCTTTCTACGGCTTCGATCCGATCGGCGGCGGGCAGTCGGTCGACCACTGCTTCAAGGCGATGGAGCAGGTCGCCGCCGCACAGATGGGCGAATACAGCCGGTATGGCTCGAACCAGCCGAAGCGGATGTTCATCTACGGCCGCCTCGATCTCGGCCCGACCATCCTGACGCCCAGCTACGGCTTCGGCTGGACGCTGTCGGGCTGGCTTCTCACCCCGTTCCTCCAGCAGGCGGGGATGGAGACGGTCGTGAGGATGCGCACGAGGGTGCTCAACGGTCTCAAGACCACCTTCGCCAGCAGCTACAAGCGCAAGGTCGGCCTAGACGAAATGCTGACCAGGGACGCCGCGCTCGATTACCGCGCGATGCGCACCGGCGAGAAGTATCTGGTCACGCCCTAGCGCCGATCGAACGCCGCCTGCATCGCAGCGGGATCGCGCTCGCCGCTGGCGATGAGCAGTTGCAGCAGCACGCGCGCTTTCTGCGGGTTGTGCGTGCGCGCGGCGACGAAGCCGCGCGCGTCGTCGTCCACCTCCACGTTGCGATCGACCGGGCCATGTTCGACTCGGCTGGCCCGAACCACCGCCGTGCCGCCACGTGCCGCGCGCTCTAACGCGGCGAGCACCGCCGTCGGCGCATTGCCCTGCCCCACCCCGGCAAGCACTATTCCGCGCGCACCGATGGCCAACGCCTGGTCGACCGGGAGCGCGTCCATTCCGGCGTAGCAATAGAGTACCGCAACTTCAGGCAAGGCGTCGGGCCAGGCGAAACGCGCGCTCCGGCCCACCTTGTCCGCCGGGCCGAACCAGTCGAGCGAAGCGGGCGTCACCAGCCCCAGCGGCCCGCGCGGAAAGCCCTTGAATGCGTCGATATTGCTGGTCGCCGCCTTGCGCACGTCGCTGGCAGCGAACACCGCATCGCCCATCACCACCAGCACACCCCGCCCCTGTGCGCCATCGTCGCTCGCCACACGAACTGCATTGGCGAAATTTCGCACCCCGTCGCTGCCGACCGCATCCGCGGGACGCATCGCGCCCACCAGCACGACCGCCTTGCCCGCCGGCAGGGTCAGGTCGAGCAGCAGCGCAGTTTCTTCCGCCGTGTCGGTCCCATGCGTCACGATCACGCCATCCACCGCAGGGTCGGCATGGGCGCCGACAATAGCACGGTGAAGCACATCCCATTCGTTCCACCCGATGTCCTGCGAACCGACGGTGGCGATTTCCGTGCCGTCGAGCCGGGCATCGAGCCCCAGTTCGCGCGCGGCAGCCACCATCTGATCGATCCCGACCCGCCCGGCGCGATAGCCGCGTCCCAGCGCAGATCCCGCGCTGCCCGCGATGGTTCCCCCGGTGGCGAGGATTCGGATGCTGGGCCTGCTCATCGCGCGGCCCTAGCGGCACGGGCGCAAGCTGGGCAACGCTAAACGCACGCCGCCCCAGCAGGGCCGATTATTCCGCGAACTGGTAAGTCAGCGGTAACCATCGGTTATTCTCGCCCTGCTATTGAGACCGGATCGCGAACAACAGGAATGCTGCGACGGTCATACGAGATGCGGTTCTCAATGCCTCACATCCTGCGCCGGACGCTCCAGGCGCTGGCGCTACTGTTGATTCCGGCATCGCTGCTCGGAGTGAATATCCTGTTGCAGAGCGAATTTGGCGCGGCGCGCGAACTGCGCGAGTCGGTCGACGACACCGTCGAAACCCGCACCATGCTGTCCGACCTGCTGGCGCTCCATCTCGACATGGAGACGGGAATGCGCGGCTACGTACTTTCAGGCAACGAAGCGTTCCTGGAACCTTACGACCGGGCTGGCGCGGAGCGCGAGGCATTGTTCGCGCGGATACGGTCGCAGTTCGCCGATGATCCGCAAAGCAGGGCCACGCTGGAACGGATCGTACGAAACTCAGACCGCAAGTTTGCTTTCAGCACCAAGGCCGTGGCCGACGTTCGCGCCGGGCGCGCTGACATCGCGACCGCTTTCATCGCCAGCGGAGAAGGCCAGCGCGCAATGGACGCCGTCCGTCGTGGGGTCGCGGCGCTGGACCGGGTCGAGATCGAGCGGCTCAAGTCGGTAGCCCGGAACGACCGCGGCATGGCCCGCAATCTGGAGCGCATCGTCAGCACCGTGCTAACCGTGCTGGCGTTGCTGCTGGCGGTCGTCACCTGGGTGGTGGGCAATACCGCACGGCAGCGCACCGCCGCGCTTGCCCGCGCGCGACAGATGTCTGTGCGACAGAATGCCATGTTCGACGGCGCGGTCGACGGGATGATGCTGCTCGACGCCGATGGCAACATGGTGCGGATCAATCCCAGTATCGTGCGGATGTTCGGATACAGCCGCGAAGAGCTGATCGGACGGCACAACACGCAATTGATGGATAATCCCGCCGATCTCGCCACCAGCAAGGCCTGGCTCGAACAAGTCGGGATCGCCGGCATTCACGGTGCGGGACGCAAGCAGGAATTCACCGGCCGCCGCAGGAACGGCACCACTTTTCCGACCGAGGTCGCGATCAGCCAGGTCTCGGACGACGAAGACCGGCGCTACGTCGCCGCGGTGCGCGACATCACCGCATTCAAGCACGCCGAGCAGTTGAAGAACGAATTCGTTTCGACCGTCAGCCACGAGTTGCGCACCCCGCTGACCTCGATCGCTGGATCGCTCGGCTTGCTGACGGCAGGCGCGGTTGGTCCGCTCGACGAGAAAGCCAGCCGCCTGATCGGCATCGCCCATAACAACTGCCAGAGGTTGATTCGGCTTATCAACGATATGCTCGACATCGAGAAGATCGAATCGGGCAAGATGACCTTCGCCGAGGAAGAGGTCGACGTCGGCGCGCTGATCGAATGGACCGTATCCGCCAACCGCGGCTTCGCGGACGCGGAGCAGGTCACGCTCGCCACCCAATGTCCACCGGACCGCATACTTGTGCGCGGTGATGCCGACCGGCTGGAACAGTTGCTGACCAATCTCGTCTCCAATGCGATCAAGCATTCGCCGCGCGGTGAAACGGTCGAGGTGGTCGCGAGTATCGACGACGGTCGCGTCGCCATCGCGGTGCTGGATCGCGGCCCGGGCATTCCCGAAGACTTCCGCGATCGCATCTTCGGCAAGTTCGCTATGGCCGATTCTTCCGACAGCAGGACGAAGGGCGGCACCGGCCTGGGCCTGTCGATCGCGCGTGAGATCGCCCGCAAGCACGGCGGAAAGCTCGCATTCGAGGACCGTCCGGGCGGCGGGACGATTTTCCGCGCTGAACTACCCATGCTGACCATGCTCGCCCCGCAACCCAAACCCACGCGCAGTTTGCCGGTCGTGCTCCACGTCGACGACGACCGCGATTGTCTCAGCGTCGTCGCGAGTGCTTTCGAGGACCGGGCGCAGGTCGTGACCGTCGCTTCGCTCGACGAGGCGCGTCGGGCCATAGCCAGCTCCGAGTTCGATGGCGCGATCATCGACATCGGTCTGCGCGACGGAAACGGCGGATCGCTGGTCGAGGTGCTGAGGGAGCGCCATCCCGAGATCCCAGTCGTTCTGTTCAGCGCGATCGACGAGCTGCACAGCGAATACGGTGCCAACGCAGTGCTCATCAAGAGCCGGTCATCGCTGGACGATCTCGTTACCGCGACGATGGACCTGCTCGGTCAAAGAGGTAATGTTGCGGCATGACCCGCGTGCTCTATGTCGATGACGAGCCCGACATCCGCGACATTGCGGAACTGGCGCTCGGCCTCGATCCCACATTCGACGTCCGCACCGCATCGTCGGGGGAAGAAGCGCTGGCGATACTCTCCGAATGGCCGGCCGATGTCGCGCTGCTCGACGTGATGATGCCGCGCATGGACGGCCCTACTCTCCTCACCCACATCCGTGAACTGCCCGGGTTCGCCGATCTGCCGGTGATTTTCGTTACCGCACGAGCGCAACGATCCGAACTACAGAACTTCGCCACGCTCGACGCCGTGGGAGTTATCGCCAAGCCCTTCGACCCGATCACGCTGGCCGCTCTCGTTCGAGCGCGAATGCCATGACCTCGCTCGAAGCGAAGATGGTGGAACTTACCGCCAGGTTCGTGGCCGGTTTGCCGGAAGAGCTACGCGCTCTGAAGGCTGAACTTGCCGCAGACGACCGTTGCGCGGTGCAGGCGCGGGCGCATAATCTAGCGGGCCGGGCCGGAATGTTCGGCCATGCCGATCTCGGCGAGGCGGCCTTCGCGCTGGAAGGCGCGGCGGAATGCGGTGAGGACGTCGCGACGCCTGCCGCGCGGCTGGAACGCCTGCTCGTCGAAGCGTGCCGCTAGAATTCAGGCACTAGCTGGTCGCGAAACCCTTGCGGGTCATCGCGCCCCAGCCCTGCTTCTTGCGCAGGAACTGCCACCAGCCCTGCAAGCGCCAGAAGTTGGAAAGCTGCCGATAGCCGAAGTTCTCGACCACCGCGATCAGCGCAAGTATCGCCAGTTCCCGCGCCTTGGTGAAGCGGCGCAGCTGGATTTCCTCCAGCACCAGCGTGGCCATCGAAAGGAACACGCCAAAAGTGAAAGTGACCGCGAGGAACGCCAGCAGCCAGGGCCAGGTCAGCATTCCCAGCGCCCACAGCAGCGGAATGAGGAAGTAACCGATCACTTCGATCAACGGGCCGAGCACGTCGACTAGCAGGATCTGGCCAAAACCGATTAGCCCGATCCTGCCGTATCGCGGGTTGAGCGTCATGCCGCGATACCGAGTGAAGGTCTCCAGGGCCCCGCGCTGCCATCGCGCTCGCTGGCGCGCGAGATCGGACAATTGTTCGGGGCATTCGGTCCAGCAGACCGGCTCGGCGATGAACTCGATCCGGTAATCGCGCCGCCGCTCGCGCATATGCCGGTGAAGCCGCACGACCAGTTCCATGTCCTCGCCCACGGTCTTGTCGTCGTAGCCGCCGATCTCGACCATGACGTCGCGCCTGAACAGCCCGAACGCGCCCGAGATTACGGTCAGCACCTGCATCTTGCCCAGCGCCAGCCGCGCCATCAGGAAAGCCCGCAGATATTCCATGATCTGCACCAGCGCGAGGTAGTTGCGCGGCAGGCGCACTTCGACCACCCTGCCCGCATCGACCCGGCAACCGTTGACGATGCGGATGGACCCGCCCGCGGCAACGGTCAGGTGCGGCTCGTCGATGAATGGCCGGACCACGCGTAGCAGCGCATCGTCTTCGAGGATCGAATCCGCGTCGATCGCGCAGACCAGTTCGGATCGGCTGCAATTGATCGCTGCATTGAGCGCATCGGCTTTGCCGCCGCCGTTTTCCTTGTCCACCACCACCAGCCGCGGCACCGCGGACGAGGCATAGAACCCGCGGATCGGCGCATGGGCAACCGCATCGTCGACATAACGCTCGACCTCGACCAGTCCGAATTCCTCGACCAGCCGGGCCAGGGTCGCATCCTTCGAGCCGTCGTTCACGACGATCACTTCGAAATCGGGATATTGCAGCGCGAGAAGCGAGCGGACACTTTCCACGATCGTCATCTCTTCGTTGTAAGCGGGCGCCAGAACCGAGATGCCGGGGGCCTGCTCTGAATAGCGCCGCCACAAAGTCGCGCTGCGCGAGACAGGCGGTCGGGTCGCAAGGGCGAAACCGGCATAGAGCAACTGGATCAGATAGAACGCGGTCTGAAGCAGGCCGGTCACGATCACGAACAGCGCGATGGCCTCGGCGCTATCTCGCATCCAGTTCTCGGCAGCGGGCAACCATTGACCAATCACGCCAACCCCCTTTCCGCCTGTCCCTTTTCCGCCAGTCCCTTTTCCGCCAGCCCCTTTTCCGCCAGCCCCTTTTCCGCCAGCATCGTCCGGGCCGCATCGCGAGCGACCGGATCAGCGCCACCACCGGCTTCGAGCAATTGATCGACGCCGCGCTTTCCAAGGGCCAGCAGTCCCTCGGCGGCGCGTAGCCGCACGAGCCAGTCCTGGTCGGAGAGCAGCCTGCGCAGATCTTCTGCGAGATCGACCAGTTCCGCTTTTCCGACGGCTTCCGCGGCGGCGGCGCGCACTTTCGTCAGGCTGCTGTCCAGCGCAGCGCGGATGACCGTGCGCGTGGCAGGATGGCGGGTCCGCCCGAGCGCGGCGACAAGGCGCGGCTCGAGGTGATCTGCGAAGCCGCCTGCGCTGGCAACTGATACGATCAGCGCGACGTGCGCGTGGCCGAAGTCCGCAAGGGCATCGATGGCCGCCAGCCTGATGTCGTCGCCCAGCGTCCGGTCATGCACCATCGCGACGACAGCGTCCGCGTCGCGCGCGGCAAAGTCGCGCATCAGCGGGATGAGCATCAGCGAATGCTCCTCCATCCCGACCCGCAGCTTGCCCAGTATTTCGGCGGGTTCCGGACCATCGGGACGTTGGGCGAGAGCCAACGCCGCGCCCAGGCGCACGCCGGTATCGCCATCGTCGAGCGCGGGCACGGCACGGTCAGCATGGCGGTCGAACAGCGCCAGGGTCTCCGCCGCGTTCAGCCGTTGCTGCGCCACCGGCGAACGCAGCCGCCGCGCCAGATGGTTCGGCACGTCGAGGGCATCTGCCGCGCGCAGCATTGCCTCGCCATCGGAGCCACGCATCAGTTCGGCCAGTTCGATGGTCAGGTCCATGGCGACCTCTGCCTCAACCCCGGTCACGGGGTCGTTTGCACGAGCCCCCCCGATCAGCATCGGCAGCAACGCCTTTCGCGCAGCGAGCCTTCGACGCTCGGCACTATTGGAGACACCGCGCGCCGCGATGAGAGCCAGTAGCGCCAGCGCGCCCAGCAAGCACAGGACCAGCGACAGGTCCCACAAGGCGACGAGTGTAATCACGTCGTCTAGAGCCCGACTTTGAGCCCGAGACGGCCTTCGCTGCGGTCGATCCCGTCGCTCCTCCATTCGCGTGCGGCACCCAGCGTCAGTGACAATCGCCCGCCAATCGGCATTTCCCCGCCGAGGAACACGCTCCGTGTGGTCGTGACGATGCCCAGTTCGGTATCCGCCCCGATCGCGCCGCCAGCGAACAGCCGCGTCCGATCGCTCAGTGCGTGGTCGACGCGCGCCACAATGCCCGGCTCGAACCCTGCCCCTTCGGCGAATGTACCGATCCCGCGCACAGTGATGCTCGTTGCCCCATCGCCGAAATAACGGGTCAGATGCGGCTCGACCGACGTTACGTCCTGCGTGGGGAACGCGCGGTGCCGCACGTCGAGCCCGACGACAGTCGCCCCCGCACTATCTGAAATGCGATAATCGAACCCGGAGTGCAGGCCCCAACGCGGGCGGAAGTCGGCCTCCGGAGAGACCGAACCGCCGAGCCGCAACCACAGGTCCGGCGCGGCATGGAGCGTGGCACCGCCCTCGACTTCGAGATCGGTCAATCCGAAGCGACGATAGTGCGCGCCGCGCAGGTCCAGCGTCGCGCGGGGATCGACCGGGATGACCGCGGCGACGGCGAATTCGCGCCAGTCGGCTGCTCCACCTGAAATGTCGCTCAGGGCGCCTTCCACGAGCACGAAACCGGTTGGTGCTGGTCGGTCCGCCCGTCGCGCGGCGACCAGTTCAAGCCCGCTCCGCGCATCGACATAACTGGGCGCAGCGGACAACACGCGGCGGAAATCCGCCTCGGCCTCATCAAGCTTGCCAAGCGCCAGCCGCGCATAGCCGAGTTGGAGCAGCGCATCGAGATCGCCGGGATGGCGTTCGAGCCACGGCACGAGCAACGCCTCGGCCCGAGCCGGATCGCCAGCGAGGCGTGCGGCGACCGCTTCGGTATAGGGGTTGTGGTCCTGCGCGAGGATCGGAGAACCCATGCACAGCGCCAGCCCGGCGAGCAGGCGCAGGATCATGGCGTGCCCTTGAGCAGCCGGGCCAGCCGGGCCAGCAGTTCTTCGGGCATGAATGGCTTCACGAGATAGTCGTTGGCACCGATTTCCAGCGCCTCGAGAATGTCCTTCTCCCCGCGCCGCGCGGTGAGCATGATGACCGGGATGGCCGCGTGCTTGTCCGATGCCCGGATGCGGCGCAGGACCTCGAAGCCATCATGCACCGGCATCATCGCATCGAGCACGACCGCGTCGGGTGCCGAATCCTCCAGCCGCGACAGCGCCTCGCGCCCGTCGTGCGCAACCACCGGGCGATAGTTTCGCGCCGCCAGCCGGTATTCGAGCAACTCGGTCAGCAGGGGCTCGTCATCCGCAACCAGAACCGTTTTCATGCTCATCGCCCGAAATTCCTCATCACGCGCGCGAGGTTAGGCAAGTATGGTTAAGAAGGGGTTTCGCGCTGCGAGCCAGCATTGACCACGCGAAAAACCGCGCTAAACGGCAGCCCGGCACCATGTCCGGGGCGGTTAGCTCAGTTGGTAGAGCATCTCGTTTACACCGAGAGGGTCGGCGGTTCGAGCCCGTCACCGCCCACCAGTTTTTCGAGACTCGATCGTGTCCTGCGGACACGGTCGGCCGAAAAAACTTCCAGGCGAAGCGCGGGAGGAGACGCGAACTACTCCACCGCCACCGCCTCGCGCGCGGCGGCGCTGGACCAGTCATATTCGCCGACCACCCGCCAAACCTCGCGGCCCATCGCGTCGTAGAGGATCGTGGTCGGCAGGACGTTGCTTTCGACCCGGAAGCCGAGCGCGGCGTCCTGGTCCAGCCAGGGTTCGAGATGATCGTAGCCGCCTTTCGCAAAAAAAGGCTCGACCGCTGATGCCCCTTGCAGGTCCTGGCTCACGGTAATCACCCGCACGGAACCGCCCAGTTCGCTCGCCAGTTCGTCGAGCTGCGGCATTTCGACCACGCATGGCGCGCACCAGGTCGCCCACAGGTTGAGCAACACCGGCTGCCCCTGAAGCGCGCCGAGGTTCAGCTCTCTGCCGGCTGGATCGACGACCGTCATCGCGGGCATCAGCTTTCCGGCATGGTCACGGTCGATCTCTCCCGCCAAGCTGGCCTTGCCCTGCGACAACGCGCCCTCGCCTTGCGCAGGCTCGGGCGCTTGCCTATCGCAGGCGGCCAGCAGGAAGGCCAGGGCAGCGAGCGTGAGCGACGAACGGAACGACAAGGCGGGCTCCAACCGGATGTGGGGTGGCAGGTTCGCTGCCGGACCTAGCGCGATCATGCGCGAAATCAACGCCTCGATCCCGTTCGACAAGGCGCTGTGGCGGCAGGACATCGCCGGGTCGAAGGCGCACGTCGCGATGCTGGCGGCGCAGGGAATCGTCGGCGCGGACGACGCGCGCGCCATCGCGGGCGGCCTCGATACCATCGCCGCGGAATACGAACGCGACGGGGTGCCCGAGGACTGGAGCCTCGAGGACATCCATATGACCGTGGAAAGCCGCCTCGCCGAACTGGTCGGGCCGGTGGCGGGCAGGCTCCACACCGCGCGCAGCCGCAACGATCAGGTGGCGACCGATTTCCGACTGTGGGTGCGTGAGGCGATTGACGAGACGGACGCGGGCCTCGCCGCGTTGCAGCGCGCACTGGTCAGCCGCGCGGGGGAGCACGCGACCAGCATAATGCCCGGCTTCACCCATCTCCAGACCGCGCAACCGGTGACGCTGGGCCACCACCTCATGGCCTATTACGAGATGATCCGCCGCGATCGCAGCCGGTTCGCCTACGCGCGGGCACGGATGAACGAGTGCCCGCTGGGTTCGGCGGCGCTGGCGGGGACCGGTTTTCCGATCGATCGGCAGGAGACGAGCGACGCGCTGGGCTTCGACCGGCCGACCGCCAACAGCCTCGATGCCGTGTCCGACCGCGATTTCGCGCTCGATTACCTTCAGGCGGCGAGCCAATGTGCGCTCCACCTCAGCCGTCTCGCCGAGGAGTTTATCATCTGGGCGAGCCAGCCCTACGGATTCGTCCGCCTACCCGATGCGCTGAGCACCGGCAGTTCGATCATGCCGCAGAAGAAGAACCCCGACGCAGCCGAACTGGTGCGCGGACACGCGGGGCGGATCGTCGGGTGCCTGACCGCGCTTTCGATCACGATGAAGGGCCTGCCGCTCGCCTATTCCAAGGATATGCAGGACGACAAGCCGCCGGTGTTTGAGGCGGCGGGCCTGCTCGCGCTGTCGATCGCGGCGATGACCGGGATGGTGGCGGACAGCGAGTTCCGCACCGAGCGAATGCGCGCGGCCGCCGAACTGGGCTATGCCACCGCCACCGATCTTGCCGACTGGCTGGTGCGCGAGGCCGATATTCCGTTTCGCGAGGCGCACCATATAACGGGCGCGGCGGTCAGGCTGGCGGAGAGCAGGGGCCTGGCCCTCGATGCCGTTCCCCTCGCCGAGCTTCAGGCGATCGACGCGCGGATCGACGAGCGAGTGTTCGCCGCGCTGTCGGTCGATGCCTCGGTCGCGGCGCGCGCCAGCTATGGCGGAACCGCGCCCGAGCGGGTACGGGAGCAAGTCGCCGCTGCGCGCCGGGCGCTCGGCATGGAGGAATGATGCGCGTCTCGCCTGCCCCGATATTCGCCCTTGCCGCGCTCGCCGCGCTCGCTGCCTGCGGACAACGGGCCGCGCTGAAGCCGCTCGCCGGGAGCACCTTGCCGGTCGCACCGTTGGGATCGAGCGAGCCCAGGACGGTCGATGAACTGCTTGCACCCACCCCTCAGGCCGCGCCCGAACGCAGCGTCGAGCTGCGCCGCCGATCGGAACAGCGCGAGGACGATCCGTTCGACCTGCCGCCCGAATGAACTGAATCGACAATGGATTTTTTCCGCCCCCTCCACGGCGTGCTCCACGCCGAAGATGTGCCGCTGCCACGCATCGCCGAAGATGTCGGCACACCGGTTTATGTCTATTCGCGCGCGACGCTGGAACGGCACGCGCGCGTGTTTCGCGAGGCGCTGGCGCCGCTGGGCGTCGATGGTCATGGGCCGCTGATCGCCTTCGCGGTCAAGGCCAACCCCAATCTTGCCGTGCTGCGCGTGTTGCAGCGGCAGGGTTTCGGCGCGGACGTGGTCTCGGGCGGAGAACTGCGACGGGCGCTGGCGGCGGGAATGACGCCGGAAAAGATCGTTTTCTCGGGCGTGGGCAAGACGCGCGCCGAACTGGAACTCGGGCTGGACGAGGGCATCGGCCAGTTCAACATCGAATCGCGCGAGGAAGGGCGCGAGCTTGCCTCCCTCGCAGCTGCGCGCGGCATCGCAGCCCCGGCGTGCCTCCGGGTCAATCCCGACGTCGATGCGAAGACCCACGCCAAGATTTCCACCGGCAAGGCGGAGAATAAGTTCGGCGTGCCGCTGATCCGGGCACGGGAAGTGTTCGCCGAACTGGCCGCACTCGAAGGCCTGAACCTGCGCGGAGTGGCGATCCATATCGGCAGCCAGCTTGCCGACCTCGAACCGCTCGAAGCCGCCTTTGCCAAAGTCGGGCGATTGGTCGCGGACTTGCGCGCTGCGGGCCATGCGGTGACCCACGTCGATCTTGGCGGCGGTCTGGGCGTGCCCTACAAGGCTGGCGAAGTTCTCCCCTCGCCCGCCGAATACGGAGCGATGGTCGCGCGCGCTACCGCCGGATGGAATGTCCACCTGACTTTCGAGCCGGGGCGGGTGATCGCCGGCAACGCGGGCGTGCTGCTGACGCGCGTGGTGCGGGTAAAGCTTGGCGGCAACGGGCCGCCCTTCGTAATCGTCGATGCCGCGATGAACGACCTTGCGCGGCCCGCACTCTATGGCGCGTGGCATGATTTCGATGCTGTCGCGCCCTCCGGCGAGCGGATGACCGCCAACATTGTCGGTCCGATCTGCGAAACTGGCGACACCTTCGCTACCGATCGTGAGTGCGACGCGCTGGTCGCGGGCGACCTCGCGGTTTTCCGCACCGCAGGAGCATACGGCGCGACGATGGCGAGTTCCTACAACTCGCGCGGGTTCGTGGCTGAGGTGCTGGTCGATGGCGACAAGTTCGCGGTGGTCGCGGACCGGATCGACGCCGCCGCAATCATGGATGCCGAACGGGTGCCGGAGTGGCTGGATTGATGGCCGAGGGTATGGGCGCTCTCCCGCTATTCCACCGCGTGCGCGGCGCGCGCGTGGTTGTGCTGGGCGATGGACCCGCCGGTGAAGCCAAGCGGCGACTGGTCGAGCGCGCGGGTGGCATTTGCTGCGCTGAAACCGAGGCGCACCACGCGCGGCTCGCCTTCGTTGCACTGGACGATGCCCGCGAGGCCGAAGCGGCGGCGGCGAGGCTCAAGGCGCGCGGCCTGCTGGTCAACGTCGCCGACCGGCCCGAGCTTTGCGATTTCATCGTACCGAGCATTCTCGATCGCGACCCGGTGCTGGTGGCGATTTCGACCGGAGGCGCGTCGGCGGGACTGGCGAAGCATGTGCGGTTGCGGCTGGAGCAGTTATTGCCGCCCTCTCTCGGTCGGCTGGCCGAAGCCTTGCATGGCGCGCGCGAGGCATTGCGCAAGCGATGGCCCGACGCGGGCGAGCGGCGGAGCGCCCTCGACGCGGCGCTGACCGAGGGCGGCACGCTCGATCCAATTCGCGAGGAGAGCGCGGATGCGGTCGCCGGCTGGCTGGCCGCGGCGGGTGATCCACCAGCGGCGCGCTGCGTCGAAATCTTGCTCGCCAGCCACGATCCCGACGACCTGACATTGCGCCAGGCGCGGCTGCTCGGTGAAGCGGACACGGTCCTGCACGAGTCCGGAATCCCGGTCGCAATCCTCTACCGGAGCCGGGCCGACGCGGGGCGACGCGAATTGCCTGCCGATGTTCCGACGACCGGCCTGACGGTGATCCTGCGCCGCGCGGCTCAGGTCAGCGATACCGCGTCGCGTCCCAGTTCGGCGAAGTAGCGCGCCATCGCCTCGGCCGCCTTGTCGCTCAGCGCGATGAAGGCGCGGCGACGGTCGCTGTCATCCTCGACCCGTTCGAGCAGTCCCGCCTCGATCATCTGTCCGATCCAGCGCAGCGCCGTGGTCGGCGGCACCCCGCTGGCGATACACAGGCTGGTGACCGAAACGCGCGTATGTTCCACCCTTGCGACGGTCAGGTCGAGCAAGATGTCCCACGCCGGATCGGCGAACAGCGCGGGATCGAACCAGCGCGCGCGCGATTTGCGTGCATGGATGACGCGTCGCACCAATCGTGGGTCGGGCAAAGGCGGTTTGGACTGGCGCAGCGACGCGCGGCGACCATCGCTCCCATCGTCCGCTCCGCGAAAGTCCTGTCCCGGCGAGGCGAACCGGAACGCCGAGCCATCCACCGCAAGGCCGCTCTGCCCCATCCGCTCGAGCCGCTCGGCCAGTTCGCCGACTTGTTCGGTCAGACGCAGCAGCGCAAGCCGATCGCTCTCCGACAGGTCACGCAGCCGTCCGTTCGGTCGAGCCGCCATTACCCGCGCCAGAGCGACGACGCGCTCCCCCCGGTTCGGATCGAGCAGGATTTCGGGGCGCGACCGGTCGAGGCAGCCGAATACGGCGTCGAGCGCTTCGCGCGATGTCGCCACCACCAGGCGGGCCCCGGCGCGCGCGGCGCGAATGTCGATCCTCGCCAATGCCGACAGTGCCGCTCCGCGTGCCTCCGGGCAGTCGACCAGCACGACATCGCCCAAGGCCCGCACCTCGCCCTCCCCAAGCCCCGAAAGCGCGCCAGCATGGTGAACCCGCAGTCCCGCGATGGCAGCATCCTCATGCCACTCGGCCAGCACGGCAGGCCGGTCGGCCAGGATCGAGACGGAAAGCGCAAGTGGGACATCGCCAACCGCCTGATAGGCAAAATCGGTTAGCGCCATAATCGCGACTCCTACGTAGTGTTACGAACAGGAATAGAACAAAACGGGTTCACGTCAAGAATTTCAACCGAAATCGTGCATCGCGGCTGCCGCCGAGTGAACCTTTCGTGGCAGATGGGGGACTGACACCGTGATGACCCAGCTCCGATCCGCGAAGGCCCCCGCGCCAGAAGCACTTTACGATGCACTGCTGGTCACCATGACGATGGCCGGGGATCGCCGCGCGGCGGGGCGCCTCCACGCCCGCTGGCAGCCGCGCCTGCTGCGGACCGCGCGGCGGCATACCGGCGATGGGGAACTGGCGGCACAGGCGGCGCAGGAATGCTGGCTGGCGATCTGGCGCGGACTGCCGCGCCTGCGCGACGCGGACCGCTTCGCCCCGTGGGCGTTCGGCATCCTGCGCCGCCGCTGCGCCGACCTGATCACCGCCCGCGCCCGCCAGCGGACCAGCGAGGAGGCAGCGGCAACCGTCGAGCCGCCCGCCACGTCCGCCCCGGACGACACGATCGCGCTGCGCCAGGCGTTCGCCACACTCGCGCCGCCCGGTCGGCTGACCGCCCATCTCCATTTCGTCGAGGGGCTGACCCTGGCCGAAATCGCCGAGGTGCAGCAGGTGCCCGAGGGCACCGTCAAATCGCGCCTCTTTCACATTCGCCGCCAGTTGAGGGCGGCCCTTTCAGGAGACGACCAATGACCCATATCGACGACCGCATTCACGGCGCGCTGGACGAGGACGACCGCGCTTTCCTCGCCTCGCTGGACGAGGGGCGCGGCATGTTCACCCAGATCGGCGACGTGCTGGCCGGACCGCTCGGCCACTGGTCTAAGCTGATCTTCGCCGTCGCCGTGCTGATCGGCTTCACGCTGGTCTACTGCGTCTGGCGGTTCTTCGCCGCAGGCAGCACGGACGAAGCCGTGTGGTGGGGCATCGTTTCTCTCGGCGCGCTGACGATGCAGGGCTTCATCAAGGAGTGGTTCTACAGCCGGATGAACCTGCTCGCCCTGCTGCGCGAGATGAAGCGGCTCCAGCTCCAGGTAGCCATGCTCGAGGACAGCAGCCGCGCCTAGGCCCCAGGCCTAGTCCATGAACGGATCGCGCACCAGGATCGTGTCGTCGCGCTGCGGGCTGGTCGAGACGAGCGCCACCGGCGTCTCGATCAGTTCCTGCACGCGCTGGATATACTTGATCGCCTGCGCGGGCAGGTCGGCCCACGATCGTGCCCCGGCGGTGGTTTCCTGCCAGCCGGTCATTTCCTCGTAGATCGGTTCGACCGCCGCCTGGTCCGCCGCATGGCTGGGGAAGTAATCGAGGATTTTGCCATTCAGGCGATAACCGGTGCAGATTTTAACCACATCGAACCCGTCGAGCACATCGAGCTTGGTCAGCGCGATGCCGGTCACGCCGCTGATGGCGCAGCTCTGCCGCACCAGCACCGCGTCGAACCAGCCGCAGCGACGCTTGCGTCCGGTCACCGTGCCGAACTCGTGCCCGCGTTCGCCCAGGCGCTGGCCGGTGTCGTCGTCAAGCTCGGTCGGGAACGGCCCGCTACCTACGCGGGTGGTGTATGCCTTGACGATCCCGAGCACGAAGCCCGTGCTGCCCGGCCCCAGCCCCGATCCCGCCGCCGCGGTGCCGCTGACCGTGTTGGAGCTGGTGACGAAGGGATATGTGCCGTGATCGACATCGAGCAGCACGCCCTGCGCGCCCTCGAACAGGATCCGCGCGCCCGCCTTGCGCACCTTCTTGAGCCGCTTCCACACCGGCTGCGCGTATTGCAGCACCGAGGGGGCGATCTCGCGCAAGTCGGCGAGGAGCGCGGCGCGGTCGATCGGCGGCTGGTCGAATCCGGCGCGCAGCGCATCGTGGTGCGCGCACAGGCGGTCGAGCTGCGGCTCCAGATCGTCGAGATGGGCAAGGTCGCAGACACGGATCGCGCGGCGGCCGACCTTGTCCTCGTAGGCCGGACCGATCCCGCGCCCGGTGGTGCCGATCTTGCCCGCACCCGCCGCCGTCTCGCGCAGGCCGTCCAGATCGCGGTGGAGCGGCAGGATCAGGGGGCAGTTGTCGGCGATGGCGAAGTTGTCGGGCGTGATGGAGACGCCCTGCCCCTCCAACTTGGCGATCTCGGCCTTGAGATGCCACGGATCGAGCACCACGCCGTTGCCGATGATGCTGAGCGTGCCGGTGACAATCCCGCTGGGCAGCAGGCTGAGCTTATAGACGTTGTCGCCCACCACCAGCGTATGCCCGGCGTTATGGCCGCCCTGGAAGCGCACGACGGCATCGGCGCGGCTGGCGAGCCAGTCGACGATCTTGCCCTTGCCCTCATCGCCCCACTGGGCGCCGATCACGGTAACGTTGGCCAACTGGCGGTTCCTTCGCTGCAATCCGTTTCGCGGGCGAGACCCGGGCTCGTGTCACACTTGTCACACTGTCCAGGAGGCACAATTCCCTGCCGCCCGCAGGCGGCCTCGCCGGGGCGGCCCTATGGCAGATCGGGGGGCTGTAGGAAACGGCAGTTTTGCCTTGAGGGGGCCAAGCGTGACGCTACCGGACTTGCTGTGGGACTTGGCCCGTCAGCCGATGCGAACACCCCAGCGCCGCTGCGTCCTCTCCCTCGCCCAGCGCCGCCACCGTGCGCCAGCCTTCGGCGCGGAGCTTTGCCGCCGCCGCGCGGTCGTGGCCCAACGGGAGGTACACGGCACCACGTTCATCCGGTGCCGCCAGCGTCTCCACCAGCGGGTCGAGGTAGAGCGAGAAGCCGGTCGCGGGTTCCTCGGTGCCGCCGATCGTGTAGGTGCCGCCGCGGCCCAGCGCGCCTCGTGCGCCCTCGGCGTAGAGCGTAAAGCCGAACCAGCTCTGGTATTCGAAACCGTGGCGCTCGGTCGGGTCGAGGGTCACGCGCGCGGTGCTGCCGACACGAGCGGCGATGCGGCGCAGGCCGTCGATGCGGCTGGCGAGTGCGCCGCCAGCATCGATCGCGGCGATCCGGGCGATCGCGTCCTCGAAGGGGCCGGCGGCATAGAGCAGCGGCAGGTAGGCCGCGCCGCCCGCGTCGCGCAGCGCGCCCGCGTCCTTCATGTCGAGCTCGCGCCGCACTGCGTCAATCTGGCTCGCGGCCAGCGGAAACGCTTCGGCGGCCAGCGTGTCGACCAGATCCGGCAGGGTGAAATCGACCGAAACGCCGCGGGCACCCGCCGCCTCCAGCGCCTCGACCGCCAGCGCCACGATCTCGCCCGCCGCCTCGGGGCTGTCGCTGTCGATCAGTTCGGCTCCGAGTTGAAGTTTCTGGCGCACGGGGTCCAACTGGTCGGCACGGATGGTCATCACCTCGCCCGCATAGGCCAGCCGCAGCGGGCGCGGCGCGTTCGCCAGCGAGGTTGCGGCGATGCGGCCCACTTGGACCGTCATGTCGCTCCGCAGCGCCAGGGTGCGCAGGCTGGCGGGGTCGGTGAAGCGGAACATCCGGCGCGAACTGACGCCCTGCATCCGCGTCGCCATCGACTGTTCGAATTCGACCAGCGGCGGGCGCACCCGGTCGTAGCCGTTCGCATCGAGTACATCGAGCGCGCCGCGCATGGCCCGCGTGATCAACGCGGCCTCGGCGGGGAGCCGGTCGGCGAGGCCTTCGGGCAGGAGATCGTCGTCGGTCATTATCGATTTATCCGTCATTCCGGCGAAAGCCGGAATCGCGTGCCACAACGCGCGAGTGTGCGGCACGCGATCCCGGATCAGGTCCGGGATGACGACTATCAAAGATAGTCGTCAAAACGCCAGCGGCATCACCACCTTCACGCCTTCGAGCGCGCAGGCGGCCTTGACCACGTCATCCGGAATGGGCTGGTCGACGCTAAGCAGCAGCACCGCCTCGCCCCCGGCTTCGCGACGGCCGAGGTGGAAGGTGCCGATGTTGATGCCGCTGTCGCCCAGCAGCGAGCCGATCCGACCGATGAAACCCGGCGCGTCCTCGTTGACGATGTAGAGCATGTGGCCAGCCAGCTCCGCCTCGATACCAACCCCGAAGATCTCGACCAGCCGCGGCGCGCCCGCGCCGAACAGCGTGCCCGCGACCGAGCGGTCGCCCGCGCTGGTCGCCACGGTGACGCGGATCAGCGTGTGATAGATACCCTCGCGCTCATGCCGCACCGAACGCACGTCGAGCCCGCGTTCGCGGGCGAGGAACGGTGCGTTGACCATGTTCACCGCGTCCGAATACTGCTTCATCAGCCCGGCCAGCACCGCGCCCTCGATCGGTTTGCCGCTCAGGCCCGCCGCTGCACCTTCGCGCTCGATGCTGATCTGGGCCAGGTTACCGTGGGCCAACTGGCCCACCAGGCTGCCGAGCCGCTCGGCCAGCGCCATGTAGGGCTTAAGCTTGGGCGCTTCCTCCGCCGACAGGCTCGGCATATTGAGCGCGTTGGTCACGCCCCCGCTGACGAGGTAATCGGCCATCTGCTCGGCCACCTGGAGCGCGACGTTGACCTGCGCTTCGGTGGTCGATGCGCCGAGGTGGGGCGTGCAGATGAAATTCGGCGTGCCGAACAGCGGGTGGTCGGCCGGGGGCGGCTCCTGAGCGAACACATCCAGCGCCGCGCCCGCGACGTGGCCGTTGTCGAGCAGGTCCTTCAACGTTTCCTCGTCGATAAGGCCGCCGCGTGCGCAGTTGACGATGCGAACGCCCTTCTTCGTCTTCTCCAGGTTCTCGCGGCTGAGGATGTTTCGGGTCTGGTCGGTCAGCGGGGTGTGAAGCGTGATGAAGTCCGCCCGCGCCAGCAGCGTGTCGAGATCGACCTTCTCGATACCGAGTTCGATCGCGCGGTCCTCGGTCAGGAACGGGTCGAAGGCGATTACCTTCATGCGCAGGCCCAGCGCGCGGCTGGCGACGATCGAGCCGATATTGCCCGCGCCGATCAGGCCCAGCGTCTTGCCGGTCACCTCGACACCCATGAAGGCGTTCTTGGGCCAGCTCCCGGCCTGCGTCTGCGTGTCCGCCGCAGGAAGCTGGCGGGCGAGCGCCATGATGAGGGCGATGGCGTGTTCGGCCGTGGTGATCGAGTTGCCGAACGGCGTGTTCATCACCACCACGCCCTTTGCGCTGGCGGCGGGGATGTCGACGTTGTCGACACCGATGCCCGCGCGGCCCACGACCTTGAGGTTGTTGGCGGCCTCGATCACGGCTTTCGTCACCTTGGTCGAGCTGCGGATGGCGAGCCCGTCGTAGTCGCCGATGCGGGCGATGAGCTGTTCGGGCGTCTCGCCGGTGATGACGTCGACCTCACAGCCGCGCTCCTCGAAAATGCGCGCGGCGTTGGGGTCCATCTTGTCGGAAATGAGGACTTTGGGCTTGGTGGTCATGATGCTTACCTCGTCATCCCAGCGGAAGCTGGGATCGCTGTCGGATAGGTCGGAGCTTGCGGTTGGCGGTCCCAGCTTCCGCTGGGACGACGGCTAGCCGCGCAGGCCTGCGTAGGCCCACTCGATCCACGGCAGCAGGCGCTTCAGGTCCTCCTGCTCGACCGTGCCGCCGCACCAGATGCGCAAGCTCGGCGGCGCATCGCGATAGCCGTTGAAGTCGTAGCCGACATCGAGCGCCTCGAGCTGCTTGGCGATCTTCTTGGGCACCTCGGCCTGTTCCTCGACCGAGAGTCCCTCGTACCAGTCGCCCTGGAAACGGAAGCACACGCCGGTGTTGGTCCGCTGGGCCGGGTCGGGCACTAGGTTGCGCAGCCACGGCGTCGCTTCGATCCAGTCGGTGACTATCTTCGCATTGGCATCGGCCCGTGCGAACAGCGCCTGGCGCCCGCCCAGCCCCTGCGCCCATTCGAGCGCGGCGATATAGTCCTCGGTCGCCAGCATCGAGGGGGTGTTGATCGTCTCGCCCTGGAAGATCCCGGCGTTGATCTTGCCACCCTTCTTGAGCCGGAACAGCTTTGGCAGCGGCCAGTCGGGATCGTAGCTTTCAATCCGCTCGACCGCCTTGGGGCTGAGGATCAGCATCCCGTGCTGCGCTTCCGAACCCATGACCTTCTGCCATGAATAGGTCGTGGCATCGAGCTTGGCCCAGTCCATCTCCATCGCGAAAACGGCGCTGGTCGCGTCGTTGATCGTCACGCCAGACCGGTCAGGAGCGAGCCAGTCGGTGTCCGGGATCTTCGCGCCGGAGGTGGTGCCGTTCCAGGTGAACACGACGTCGTTGTCCTGCGGGATGCTCGCGAGATCGGGTATCTCGCCGTAATCCGCGTCGAGCGTGGTCAGCTTGGGCAACTTCAACTGCTTGACCGCGTCCTGGATCCACACGTTGCCGAAGCTCTCCCACGCCGCCACAGTGGCCGGGCGTGAGGGATCGAGCATCGTCCACATCGCGCATTCGAGCGCGCCGGTGTCGGAGGCGGGCATGATGCCAACAAGGTAGTCGTCGGGCACCCCGAGCAGCTCGCGGCTGAGATCGATCGCGTACTTTAGCCGCGACTTGCCCAGCGCCGAGCGGTGCGAGCGCCCGAGCGATTCGGTCTTCAATTTGTCGAGGGACCAGCCCGGAAACTTGGCGGTGGGACCGGACGAAAAGAAAGGGCGCTCAGGCTTGAGCGTCGGCATGGCAGTCATGTATTCTCTCCTTGCAGAGAGCGCGCGCGGCGTTGGGACCGCGTGGCCCGTCCGCCGCACTAATGTTGCGCCGCAGCAAGTCAAGCGCGGATAAAGTTGCATACGTAACCATGTTTCCCGCAAGCAGTGCGGGGCCCCTCGCCAAGCATGGCATTCAGCCCTAATGCCGCGTGCGATGCAGCCGTCCGACCTCCGCATTGCCCTGTTCAGCGGCAACTACAATTATGTCCGTGACGGCGCGAACCAGGCGCTGAACCGGCTGGCGGACTATGTGCTGCGCCAGGGGGCGGCGCTCCGCGTCTATGCGCCTACCACCGACACCCCCGCTTTCGAGCCGACCGGCGATCTTGTCAGCGTGCCGAGCGTGGCGATCCCTACCCGTTCGGAATACCGAATGCCTCTGGGCCTTTCGCGAGCGAATCGCCAAGATCTCGCGCGGTTCGGCCCGAACGTGATCCATACCTCATCGCCCGACCCGACCGGCCATGCCTCGGTCGCCTGGGCGCGTGCCCGCCAACTGCCGATACTCGCTTCGGTCCACACGCGGTTCGAGACTTACCCGCGCTACTATGGCCTTGCGTTCACCGAACCGCTGCTCGAGGCGATCATGCGGCGTTACTACCGCCGCTGCGACGCACTGGTCGCGCCCTCGCAGAGCATGGTCGATACGCTGCGCACCCAGCGGATGCACCACGACATCTCGATCTGGTCGAGGGGCGTCGATCGCGCGGTGTTCTCGTCCGCGCAGCGCGACCCGGACTGGCGGCGCGCGCAAGGGATCGCCGACAGCGACATAGCGATCGTGTTTTTGGGCCGGCTGGTGATGGAAAAGGGGCTGGACGCCTTCGCCGACACCATGGCCGAACTGCGCAAGCGCGAGGTGCCGCACAAGGTGCTGGTGATCGGCGATGGCCCGGCGCGCGAATGGTTCGAGGCCAACCTTCCCGGCGCCATCTTCGCCGGATTCCAGACCGGTACGGATCTGGCCCGCGCGCTCGCCAGCGGGGACGTGTTCTTCAACCCATCGATCACCGAGACATTCGGCAATGTCACGCTCGAGGCGATGGCCTGCGGCCTGCCGGTCGTCGCGGCCGGGGCGACCGGATCGTCCAGCCTCGTCCATGACCAGGCGACCGGCCGCCTGGTTCAGGACAGCGCACCCGCCGCCTTCGCGGAAGCGATCGCGCCCTACTGCCGCGACCCTGCCCTGCGCGCCGCCCACGGAGAAGCGGGCGAGGCACGGAGCAAGGCGTTCGACTGGGATGCGATCAACCACACGGTGGTCGATACCTATCTGCGACTGGTGGCGGCGCGGCGCACCTGACTCAGCGCAGCACGCCCGCGTCTCGCTGACGGATCGCGTACCATAGCGAGCCGAGGGTTATCGCCCAGATGGCGATGTCGAGCGGCACGCTTTGCAGTCCTTCCGGCACTACGCTGACGAAGTAACTGAAATAAGATGTGCCGACGAGACCGATCACCGAAATCGCAAACGCCGTCACCGCATGGCGCGAGCGCAGCAGCAGCAGGATCGAGCCGAGCAGGCAGAACCAAACCCCGATCGCCCAGACTGCGTTGGCCCAGGCCGGGAAGCTGTCGAAATAGGCGATCTGCTCGGGCGTCATGCCGAGCGATTCGAGCTTGCCGAGATGGGTCATCATGTAGCTCATGACGCCAACCGCGTTCCACAGCAGTGTCAGGATGCCGACGGCCCAAAGGTGCCACGGCGCGCGTACGGTTGCTTCATTCATGGTGTCACTCCCCCAAGTGTTTCCCCAGGGGCAGTGATTACCACCGCGGCTTCATCGCGCCAACCGCGTTCATAACCGCTCGATCTTGCGCGCGAGTTCGTCGACCAGATCGACGATTTCGCGCACAGTGTCCTCGTCGAGCTTGCCCGAGCGGGCGCGGTGCTTGAGCACACTGGCGAGGTTGCCGACGGCGCGGAACATCTCGGGCGTGGCATAAGCGCGGCGATGCTCGCCGTGGCTGGTGAGGCGTTCCATCAGCTCGGCTATCTGCTCCGCCTGATCGGCGACCTCGGCCTTGCCCGCCTCGGTCGCTTCGTAAAGTTTGCGCGAATCCTCGCCCGGAACGGCGCGGATCAGGCCCTCGTCCTCGAGCAGCGCGAGCGTGGGGTAGAGCGTACCGGGGCTGGGCTCGTAACTGCCGTGGGTCAGCGTGCCGATCGCCTTGATCAACTCGTAGCCGTGGCGCGGTTCCTCCGCGATCAGCGACAACAGGACCAGGCGCAATTCGCCCGAACCGAACATCCGGCCGCGCCGTCGGCCGCTGCCACCTTTGCCGAACGGACCACCCGGTCCGAATGGGCCTGTCGGGCCGAAGGGGCCATCGGGGCCGAACGGACCGTCTGGCCCGAACCCGCCCCATCCGCGCGCGCCGCCCATCATGGCGATGAAGGGCCAGGGATTGCCGCGCCGTCCGCGGGTGCCGCAATTGCGATGCATATTATCGTCCTTTCAACTCAAGATAGGTCTAAGATATATCTTAATTGCTATTTGCAAAGACCCTCCTGCAAATTTTTCCGCGGGCCGCTATCTCGTACCGATGGCCGACCTTTTCGCCGACGACCTGCCGACCCAACCCGAGCCGCGCCCGCGCGAGGATGCACCGCTGGCTGACCGACTCCGCCCACGCTCGCTCGCCGAGGTAATCGGGCAGGATCATCTGACCGGCCCCGAAGGCGCGATCGGTCGCATGGTTGCGGCTGGCAAGCTGTCGAGCATGGTCCTGTGGGGGCCGCCCGGCACCGGCAAGACCAGCATCGCGCGCCTGCTGGCGGATGCGGTTGGAATGCGGTTCGAAAGCGTCAGCGCGGTCTTCTCCGGCGTCGCCGATCTCAAGAAAGCCTTCGCGCTCGCCGACAAGGCCGCCGAGGCCGGACAGCGCACCCTGCTGTTCGTGGACGAGATCCACCGTTTCAACCGTGCGCAGCAGGACGGTTTCCTGCCGTTCGTGGAACGCGGCACGGTGACGCTGGTCGGCGCGACGACCGAGAACCCGAGCTTCGCGCTCAACGCAGCGCTGCTCAGCCGTGCGCAGGTGCTGATCCTCCACCGGCTCGATTTCGCCGCGCTGGAGAAGCTGCTCGCGCGCGCCGAGGAACTGGAGGGCCCCCTGCCCCTGACCCCACCTGCGCGCGAGGCGCTGGTGGCCAGTGCCGATGGCGACGGGCGTTTCCTGCTCAACCAGGTCGAGACGCTGTACAACGCGGCTCTATCCGAACCGCTGGATCCCGCGGGCCTCGGCGCTTTCCTCCAGCGCCGCGTGGCGGTTTACGACAAGGACCGCGAGGGGCACTACAACCTCATTTCCGCGCTCCACAAGGCAGTGCGCGGGTCGGATTCGCAGGCCGCGCTCTATTACCTCGCACGGATGATGACCGCGGGCGAGGAGCCCCGTTTCCTCGCCCGGCGGCTGATCCGCATGGCGGTGGAGGATATCGGCCTCGCCGATCCGCAGGCGCTGGTGCAATGCGTGGCCGCCAAGGACGCCTACGAATTTCTCGGCAGCCCCGAGGGCGAACTGGCACTGGCGCAAGCCTGCCTCTACCTTGCCACCGCGCCCAAATCGAACGCGGGCTATGTCGCGTGGAAGGGCGCGGCGAAATCGGCGCGCGAGACCGGCAGCCTAATGCCGCCCGCCAATATCCTCAACGCGCCGACGAAGCTGATGAAGGAAATCGGCTACGGCGCAGGATACTCCTACGACCACGACGCCGACGAGGGCTTCTCGGGCGACAACTACTGGCCGGAGGAAATGGAGCCGCAGGCCTATTACCAGCCGGTCGAACGCGGCTTCGAGCGGGAAATCAGGAAACGGCTGGAATACTGGGACAAGCTGCGCAGCGAACGGCGTGGCGAGATTTAGCCGATTCCTCGCCATCGACTGGTCGGGCGCGATGGGGGAGCGGCACAAGGGCATCGCGCTCGCAGTCGCCGATGCGCTGGGCGGACCGCCGGTGCTGATCGAGCGTGGCCGCGGCTGGTCGCGGGACGAGGTGCTGGCGGTGCTCTGCGACCTCCCGGACGACACACTGGTCGGGATGGACCTGGGCATATCACTGCCGTTCGACGATTGCGGCGCGTTCTTTCCTGGTTGGGTCGGCAGCCCCGATAACGCCCCGGCACTTTGGGCGCTGATCGACGACATCTGCGCTGACGACCCCCACCTCGAAGCCACTTCATTCGTCGATCACCGCGAACTCGCCGCCTATTTCCGCCGCCACGGCGGGCGAGAGGGCACGCATTTCGGGTGCGATGGCGCAGGGCATGGGCGTGGCCGGTTTCGCCGCACGGAACACGCACAGGCGGCGATGGGCTGCAAGCCCTACTCCAACTTCAACCTCGTCGGCGCAGCGCAAGTAGGCAAGTCCAGCCTCACTGGAATGCGCCTGCTGCACCGGCTGCGCGGCCAGCTGCCGGTCTGGCCGATCGATTCGGTGCCCGACAGCGGTTCAGTGCTGGTCGAAATCTACACCACCCTCGCCGCGCGCGAGGCGGAGCGCAGCGCTTCGCGCGCCAAGATGCGCAGCTATGACGAACTGAACCGGGCGCTCGCGGTACTCGGCTCGCCGCCAGTAACTGGTGACGGGCCGATCGACGACCATTCGTCGGACGCGCTGTTGACCGCCGCATGGCTGCGCAAGGTCGCCGACGACCCCGCGCGCTGGCGCCCCGCAGGCCTCACTCCGGAAATCGCCCGCACCGAGGGCTGGACTTTCGGCGCGCTGTGAACCAATTGACGCGAATAATTGCTGCCCTATCGCGTCGCTACGTGAGGGCAGCAGCGCCGGCTTAGCTCAGTTGGTAGAGCACCTGATTTGTAATCAGGGGGCCGCGGGTTCGAATCCTGCAGCCGGCACCATCACCCACGCCCGCGATAGCCCTGCACGCCCTGGTCCGGCACCCACAATGCCTCGGGCGGGGCGCCGGTCTGCCAGAATACGTCGATCGGGATGCCGCCGCGCGGATACCAGTAGCCGCCGATGCGCAGCCAGCGGGGCTGCATCTCTTCCACCAGCCGCTGGCCGATGCCGACGGTCACATCCTCGTGAAAGCCCGCGTGGTTGCGGAAAGCACCGAGGAACAGCTTCAGGCTCTTGGATTCGACGATCCGTTCGCCCGGGGCATAGTCGATCACCAGATGCGCGAAATCCGGCGCACCGGTGACGGGGCAGAGCGAGGTGAATTCGGGCGCGGCGAAGCGCACCAGATAAAGCGCCCCCGCGCGCGGATTGGGCACGTAGTCAAGCACCGCCGCCTGCGGAGACGCGGGCAGGGCACTGGTCTGGCCGAGGTGCAACGTGGCAGGTGTGTCGCTCATGCCGCGCATTTGGCCCGATCCGCGCGGCGGCACAAGTCATCGCTGGCACTGTGGCCTTTCAGCCCCTATTCAGCGCGCCCTCCCAAGGCACCCAAGTCAAATGATCCGCGTTCCGATACTCCTTGTTTCCTTGACCGCACTCGCGGCGATCAGCCCCGCAACAGCCGCCCCGGCGCTGCGCGACTTCCAGTTGCCTTCGTCCACCCCGACGCCCACGCCGAACCCGCGCGTGCAGGGCCCGATCGATACCGAAGGGCCCGTCGTGGTGCGTCCGCGCGTGATCCCGACCGACACGCCGACGCCCACGCCGACTCAGCCGCAAGCACCTGCATCGGCACCCGAGCCTGCTCCGACGCCCACGCAGCGCCTGACCCTGCCGCAGCAATCGGCACCGTCGCCGATACCGACCGCCCGTGGCACCGCGCCGACCGCACAGGGCACCCCGGCGCCAGCAACAGACATCACTCCCGCGACTGATGGTGCGACATCGCCCGCCGCGTCCACATTACCTGCCCTCCCCCCGGCAAGCATCGCGATGCCGCCCGCGCCGCCTGCCGCCTCACCCGAATCGGAAGGCGGCTTCGCGCTGTGGCCGTGGCTGCTGGCCCTGATCGCTGCGCTGGGTGCGGGAGGATGGTTTTTCTGGCGTGGCAGGCAGGAGCAGTTCGCCGGGGTTCCGCAGATCGAACTGCCGCCCGTCGCCCCACGCGCCAAGCCGGACGCCACCCCCGCCGCCCGGCCACGCCCCGCGCCCTTGCCCACTCCCACTCCTGCCCCCGCAGCCGCACAGCGCACCGCGGCCACTCCGCTCGCGCTCGATGCCATTCCGGTGCATCTCAGCCGCAGCATGATGAATGCGACCTTCGCCTATCGCCTGACGCTCGCCAATCGCGGGGACAGGCCGCTCGAAAACGTGGCCATCGGCGCCGATCTGGTGACTGCGCATTCGAGCGTACCGGTCGAGCAGCAGATCTCGCGCGGCGACGTTCCGCTGCCCGAAATGGGCCGCGTCGCCTCGATCGCTCCGGGGGAGCAGGTAGAGGTATCCGGCGAACTGCGCCTGCCGATCTCGGCCATCCGCACGGTGCGCCAGGGCAAGGCCCAGCTTTACGTTCCCTTGTTGCGGGTGCGGGCCAGCGCCCCCGGCGTCGAAGCGTCGGCGCGCACGTTTGTGGTCGGTACCTTGCCGCCCGAGGGCGGACGCAAGTTGCAGCCGTTCCGCCTCGACGAGATACCCCAGACTTACCGCTCGATCGGGACGATGGCGCTCGACTGACCGGCGCTGGGGCGCTACCCCGGCAGCGATGGAACCGCTTGTTTCGACCGAATGGCTGGCGTCGCGCCTTGGCGACCCAGGCCTCGTGGTCCTCGACGCCTCGGCCCACCTTCCCGCTGCCGGACGCGACATTGGGGCCGATTTCGCCGCCGGGCACATTCCTGGTGCGCGGCTGCTCGATCTCGCCACTCTCAAGGACGAGACCTCGCCCGTGCCCGCTGCCCTGCCACGCGCGGAGCAGGTCGAGGCTCGGCTGCGGGCGCTGGGCGTGGAAACGGACGATGCGATCGTGCTCTACGACGACAGTCGGCTTCGCAGCGCGGCGCGCGCATGGTTCATCCTGCGCATGGTCGGGGTGAAACGGGTCGCTCTGCTGGATGGCGGGATGGAAAAATGGCGCGCCGAAGCGCGTCCGCTCGAGGCAGGCGAGCCGCAATGCGCCACCGGCAGCTTCACCGTTACTGCCGACGACCGCGCGCGGGTGCGGAGCAAGGCACAGATGCTCGCCAATCTCGACAGCGGGGCGGAACAGGTGATCGATGCCCGCGATGCCGCGCGTTTTACCGCCGCCAGCGAGGATGTCGTCCACGACCTACCCGGCGGACACATTCCCGGCTCGCGCCACCTGTTCTTCCGCGACGTGCTGGCTGAAGACGGCACATTCCTGTCGCCCGAGGCGATCCGCGCCAAGTTCGCGAACGCCGGGATCGACCTCGCCCGGCCGTTGGTCGGCACCTGCGGCAGCGGGGTGACGGCATCGGTCCTGCTGTTTGCCGCCGAACTGGCGGGCAAGCGCGACACCGCGCTCTACGATGGAAGCTGGAGCGAATGGGGCGCGGATCCGGCTACACCCAAGGAAAGTGGCGAGCCGCGCTGACATGGCCAAGGATGACGACACGCTGCGCCCCGCGACACGGCTTGTCACCGGCGGGCGGAGGCCCGAATGGACCGGCGCGGTCGTCAATCCTCCCGTCTGGCGCGCCAGCACGCATCTCTATCCCGATGAGGCAGCGCGCAAGGCGGGCGGCAAGGCGAACGAGGACGGGCGGTTCTATTACGGCCGCCGCGGCGCACCGACACAGTGGGCGCTGGCCGAGGCGCTGACGCAGCTCGAACCCGGCGCATTCGGCACGGTGCTCTACCCTAGCGGAGTGGCCGCGATCGCGGGCGCGCTGCTGGCGGTGCTCAAGCCCGGCGACGTGCTGCTGGTGACCGACAACGCCTACGAACCCAGCCGCCTGATGGCGAACGGGTTCCTCAAGCGGATGGACATCGAGAGCCGGTTCTTCGATCCACTCGATATTGAGGGCCTTGCCGACAAGTTCTGCGAGCGGACCCGCGCGGTCCTGCTCGAAAGCCCCGGCAGCCTGACGATGGAAGTGTGCGACGTGCCCGCACTGGCGGCAATCGCGCACGACAAGGGTGCGGTGGCTATCCTCGACAACACCTGGGCGAGCCCGCTCGGCTTCCCTGCGCTGGAACGCGGCTGCGACATTTCGGTGATGAGCCTGACCAAGCACGTCGGAGGTCATTCGGACCTGATGATGGGTTCGGCAACGGCGGGCGAACGCTGGTATCGCGCGCTGCGCCAGACCGCGCAGAGCCTCGGCCAGGTGGTTGCCCCCGACGACGCCGCGCTGGCCGCGCGCGGATTGAGGACGATGTACGTGCGGCTGGAGCGCGGCACCGCGAGCGCGCTGGAAATCGCCCGCTGGCTGCAAACGCGGCCCGAGGTTGCGCGCGTTCTTTGCCCCTTTCTCCCCGGCGATTCGGGCCACGCGCTGTGGAGCCGCGATTTCACCGGTGCCTGCGGGCTGTTCAGCTTCGTACTTAAGGGCAGCGATGATGCCGCGCGCGCGCGCTTTGTCGATGCGCTCGAACTGTTCGGGATCGGCTATAGCTGGGGCGGCTACGAAAGCCTGGTCGTGCCGTTCGACCCGGCCGCCATCCGCAGCGAAACCCCTTGGCCGCCCGTGGATTGGGATAGCGGCGATCGGCTCGGCGTGCGCCTGTCGATCGGCCTGGAGGACCCGGCCGACCTGATCGCCGACATCACCCAGGCCTTTGCCGCGATGGAGCAGCAATGACCGTACCCGCGCCCAACGACACCACCGCAGCCGACGGTATACGCGAAGCGGTGGCTGGCCGTAGCGAGGCCGTGGGCGGGGTGGTCGACACGCTCGATTCGCTGGCGTTGAGCCTGGGTACCACGCGGGTATCGCTGTGGGATGCGCTGGTCTTGATGCTGGTGCTGATCGCATTGCTCGCGGGCGCATGGCTGCTCAGCAAGGGCGCACACAAGCTGCTTCGCCGGATCAAGGGGCTTGAGGCGTCGCAGCGCGTGCTGGGCGAAAAGCTGCTTTCGATCCTGGTCTGGGCGGCGGCTTTCCTCGTCGGCATAGACCTGCTCGGCATAGACCTCACCGCGCTGGCGGTATTCTCCGGCGCCTTCGGCCTTGCCATCGGTTTCGGGTTGCAGAAAACCTTCGGCAACCTGATCGCGGGGATCATTCTGCTGATGGACAAGTCGATCAAGCCCGGCGACGTGATCGCCATCGCCGATCAGGCGGGGCAGACGACCTTCGGCCAGATCCGCAAGATCGGCATCCGCGCGGTTTCCATCACCACGCGCGATCAGAAGGAATACCTGATCCCGAACGAGAACCTGATGATCAACCAGGTCGAGAACTGGTCCTATTCCTCCAAGAACGTGCGGATGCAGATCCCCGTCGGGATCGGCTACAACTGCGATCTCGATCTGGCAGAGAAACTGATGCTGGAGGCCGCGCGCGGCGTCGACCGGGTCCTCGATACGCCGCCGCCGACCGTGTGGCTCGACGGATACGGCGACAGTTCGGTCAACTTCGTGATCCATTGCTGGATCAGCGACCCCGAAGGTGGCCTCGGCAATATCCGCAGCCACGTACTCAAGAATCTATGGCACCTGTTCAAGGCGAACGGGATCGAAATACCCTTCCCGCAGCGCGACATAAACCTGCGGAACAACGCGCAGTTCGAACAGCTTATCGCCGCCATCTCGCAGCGGATCGAGGATCGCAAAAGCTAGGCTTGCCGCGCGGGTAGCGGCGATTTCACAAACTTTCCTACCCCGCTCGACAGGCATTCTGGCTGGCGAGCACGCGGTCCGCCGCGCATCTCGCCAGGATGACACAAGTCGGCACTGTCTTTCTCGTTGGTGCGGGTCCGGGCGATCCCGACCTGCTCACGCTGCGCGCAGCACGCATGATCGGTGGGGCGGAACTGATCGTTCACGACGGGCTGGTCGACCGCTCGATCCTGGCCCTCGCCCCGGCATCGGCGCGGCTCGTTTCCGTAGCCAAGAGCCGTGCCCGCCACACCATGCCGCAGGAGGCGATCAACGCCCTGCTGGTGCGCGAGGCGCTGGCGGGGCGCGATGTCGTGCGCCTCAAGGGCGGCGATCCGCTCATCTTCGGCCGCGGCGGCGAGGAGGCGGAGGCCTGCCGTGCCGCCGGCGTTCCGGTCGAGATAGTCCCCGGCGTAAGCGCCGCCAACGGTGCCGCTGCCGCGGCGCAGATCGCGCTGACACACCGCGATGCCTCGTCGATCGTCAGCTTCGTCGCCGGGCAGTGTAAGGGGCTGGCGGAGCAGGACTGGGCCGGCCTTGCCGGTAAAGGCCGCACGCTGGTTATCTACATGGGCGTCAAGACCGCGCCGCAGATTGCCGAGAAGCTGATGGCCGACGGCCTCTCCCCCGGGATGCCCGTAGCGGTGATCGAGAACGGTGCGCGGCCAGAAATGCGCGTGCTGCGCGGACTGCTGGCGGGCCTGCCGGAACTGGTCGAGCGCGAGCGGGTCGTCAGCCCCGCGCTGATCGTGATCGGCGAGGTGACCGCGCGCGAGGACGTGGCGCTCGCGGCCGCGATCCCTGCCCGTCATCCCAGCGAAAGCTGGGATCGGTCCGCAATCCAGCGCCAGTCCGTGAGCGGTCCCAGCTTTCGCTGGGACGACGGAGATGCGAAATGATCATCCTTACCGGCAACGACCTCAAGAGCGGCGCGGTGGTCTGGTGGACCGGGCACGACTGGTCGCTCCATGTCGACGACGCCGTCGACGTTGGCCCTCGGGCCGACGAGATCGCCCGGCGCGAAGATGCCGCCCGCCGCGTCAACGTGCCATACGCGGTCGAGGCGACCCGCGACGAGCGCGGCGTGCGCCCGGCGCACATCAAGGAGCGCGTCCGCGCGCTCGGCCCGACCGTCCGCCCCGACCTGACCCTCAAGCCCGCCGACCCCGATGTCGGCCAGTGGGTGATCTGAGATGTACAAGTATGACACCTACGACCAGGCGATGGTCGATGCCCGCGTCGCCGAATTCCGCGACCAGGTCGAGCGCCGCCTCGACGGGCGACTGCCCGAGGACCAGTTCCGCCCGCTGCGGTTGATGAACGGGCTCTATCTCCAGCTTCACGCCTATATGCTGCGCGTCGCGGTGCCCTATGGCACTCTCGACAGCCGCCAGATGCACGCGCTGGCCGACATCGCCGATCGGTACGACCGAGGCTACGGCCACTTCACCACCCGCCAGAACATCCAGTACAACTGGATCAAGCTGGAAGAGACGCCCGATCTGCTCGCCGATCTCGCCAAGGTCGAGATGCACGCCATCCAGACCAGCGGCAACTGCATCCGCAACATCAGTTCGGACCATTTTGCGGGCGCGGCGGCGGACGAGGTGGTCGACCCGCGCCCATATGCCGAGCTGCTGCGCCAGTGGTCGAGCTTCCACCCCGAATTCAGCTACCTGCCGCGCAAGTTCAAGATCGCGGTGATCGCCAGCGCGACCGATCGCGCGGCGATGAAGCTGCACGACATCGGCATAAACATCGTCCGCAATGATGCGGGCGAACTGGGCGCGGCGTTCTACGTCGGCGGCGGCATGGGCCGCACCCCGATGGTCGCGCCGTGCATCCGCGAGTTCGTGCCGCTCGACCAGTTCGTGACTTATGCCGAAGCGTGCCTCAGGGTCTACAACCGCTACGGACGGCGCGACAACAAGTACAAGGCGCGGATCAAGATCCTCGTCCACGAACTTGGTGCGGCGGAATATACCCGGCAGGTCGAGGAGGAATTCGCCCATCTGCTGACTCAGGACATCGAGCCGCCGCTGGCCGAGCTTGAGCGCATCCGTCCCTACTTCGCCGATCCCGCGTTCGAGGATGCCGGCGCCGACACGATCGACCGCAGCCACCCCGACTTCGCGCTGTGGGTCGATCGCAACACGCATCCACACAAACAAGCGGGCTATGTCTCGGCGGTCATCAGCCTCAAGCCGGTGGGCGGCATTCCGGGCGACGCCACCGCGCGCCAGATGCACGTCATGGCGGAACTGGCGAAAAGCTATTCGTTCGACGAGCTGCGCGTCATGCACACGCAGAACATCGTCCTGCCGCACGTGCGCAAGGCTCAGCTCTACACGCTGTGGCAAACGCTCGATGCAGAAGGGCTCGGCAGCCCGAACCTGGACACGATCGAAGACATCATCGCCTGCCCCGGGCTCGACTATTGCAGCCTCGCAAATGCGCGCTCGATCCCGGTCGCGCAGAGGATTTCGGAACGGTTCGCGGCCAGCGGCAAGACGGCGGTGCTGGGTGAGTTGAAGCTCAAGATCTCGGGCTGCATCAACGCCTGCGGGCATCACCACGCGGGCCACATCGGCATCCTCGGCGTCGACAAGAAGGGGGTGGAGAATTACCAGCTTCTCCTCGGCGGCAGCGAGGCAGCCGATACGTCGCTCGCCAAGATCACCGGCCCCGGCTTCGACGAGGCTGGCATCGTCGATGCGGTCGAGACTGTCACCGACGTCTACTTGCGCGAACGCGACCAGGGCGAGCGCTTCCTCGATACCTACCGCCGCATCGGCATGGAGCCGTTCAAGGAGGCTCTTTATGGCTGATGCAATTGGCATTGATGAAATGGGGACAAGCCCGGACGAGGTCCAGTTCCGCTTCCGCGACGACGAGCCGGTCGATCATGCGGCGGTGACGGTGGATTCGTTCGTGGAACAGTCGAACGCCGCTGCCGTGCGGATCGAGCCGGGCGACGACGCGCGCGCGCTGGTCCCGCATCTCGAGCGGATCGCGCTGGTCGAGGTCAACTTTCCCGTGTTTGGCGACGGGCGCGGCTATTCCTCGGCCCGGGTCCTGCGCGAGGCCGGCTATACCGGCGAGCTTCGCGCGGTGGGGGAGGTGCTGGTCGACCAGATCGCCTATATGCGCCGTTGCGGCTTCGACGCCTTCGCCCCCGACGCGCGGCTCGACGAGGGCGATGTCGCGACCGCGCTAGCGCGCTGGCCTGCGGTCTATCAGCAGACCGTCGACGCGCGCTCGCCGATCTGGCGCCTGCGGCATGAATGAAATGCGCGCCATTGACCGGATCGACACCGGTCCACGTTATCACGAGGCGGATGCGATCCGCCTGAACCGAATGTTTCGCGGCTCGGACACGCGCGAGATGCTGCGCGCCGTGATCGAGGACGGGCTGACTGGCGATCTTGCCGTGGTTTCGAGTTTCGGCGCGGAAAGTGCTGTTCTGCTGCACCTGATTTCAGAAGTCGATCGCTCGATCCCGGTACTGTTTCTGGAGACCGGCAAGCATTTCCCCGAAACGCTCGCCTATCGCGACGCGCTGGTCGATCGTCTCGGGCTGACCAATCTCGTCGACCTCTATCCCGATCTGGAGGAACTGAAGGCGCGCGACGAGAGCGGGCTCAGGTGGTCCTACGACCCCGACGGGTGCTGCGAGATCCGCAAGGTAAAACCGCTCGCCAAGGCGCTGGCCGGGTTCGACGCGACATTCACCGGGCGCAAGGCGTTCCAGTCCTCGACCCGCGCCAACCTGCCCCGGTTCGAGATCGACACCTCCGACGCCGAAGGTCGGCTCAAGATCAATCCGTTGATCGACTGGAACGCCGAACAGATCGACGCCTGGTTCGAGGCGCACGATCTGCCCCGCCATCCGCTGGTGGCGCAAGGCTACCCCTCGATCGGGTGCTCGCCCTGCACGCACAAGGTCGCTGCGGGGGAGGACCCGCGCTCGGGCCGATGGAAGGGCTGGGACAAGACCGAATGCGGTATCCACGTCCCGCTCGGTCCCGACGGCGAACTGCCACCGGGCTACGATCCGGCGTTCTAGACGCTACCGCATCCGGACTTGCCCTGGGCGTTCAGGTCCCGGATTCGACCCGCTCGACGGTCGAGACTTCGCCATTTTCCGGATCCTTGGAGGTCCAGACGCCTTGGGCGTCGAGGCCTTCCTCGTAGCATTTCTCCGCCTCGCCCTGCACCGTCGAACAGAACAGCGCCGGCGATTTCTGGACCCAGGTCCCCGTCCTTACAGTGCCATCGGCGCCGGTGTTGGTGAAGGTGCCGTCGGGGCGCAGTTCTTCCGTCATCACGGACCCGTCCGGCTCCGTAATCTTGTACGATCCGATCGGCGACTGGCCATCGGCGGCCATGACTTCCGCAACCGCTGCTGGCGCTTCGGCGACGGGTTCCGGCTCGGTGACGGTTTCCGGTTCAGCGCAGGCGGCCAGAGTCGCGATTCCGGCCAGGAGAATGAGCTTTTTCATGCGAGTACCCCCAAATCGAGTGAATGCCGGCGCGGCTGTTACCGTGACGGCGACTCGCGATCCCGCGCGAAAACTACGCCTATGCGGGGCCGATGCAATGCCGGCTATTTCAGCCACCCTTGCTGACGATACCAGCGGGCGGTTTCCTTGAGGCCCTCGCGGGTGGGAATGCGGGGCTGCCACAGGCTGACGGGCACGCGCCGGGCCGGGTCGGCGACCCAGTCGGGGTGGCTCATGTACCCGACCCGGTCGGGCGTCAGCTTCGCCCGCGGCCCACGCATCGCACGGTCGAGGCGCGCCAGGCCCGACAGGGTTCGCCGCGACAGGTGCGGCACCCACGGGCGCGTGCCGACCGCCCAGCCGATCGCACGGGCCATTTCGCGATGGCTCCATCCCCTTGGCTGGCCGTCGTCGGGCTCGAAGGTCATGTGCGTGACGCCTTCGCCTCCCGGAACCAGGGCGAGCAGCAGTTCGGCGAGGTCGCGGACATGGATCATCGACGCTCGGCCCGGCGGTGGCATCGGCACGACGCCCATCCGTGCCGCCTTGAACAGCTCGAGCATATCCTTGTCGCGCGGACCGTAAACCGCAGGCGGACGCACGATGGTCCAGTCTAGCCCGCTCGCGGCGACGATCCGTTCCGCCTTCGCCTTCGAGGCGCCATAGGCCGACAGCCCCGGTTCGCGCGCGGCGAGCGACGACACGAACACCAGGCGCGGCACCCCGGCGGCCTTCGCTGCCTCGACCAGCGCCAGCGTTCCGGTGACATTGGCCGCCTCGAACGCGGTCGGATCGAGCGCGCTGGTTAGGCCCGCAACGTGGATGACAGCCTCCGCGCCCTCGACCAGTCGCGCCAGCGCGGCCTTGTCGGCCAGGCTGCCAGCGACCCATTCGACCTGCGAGGATGGCTCGCGGGGCACCGTGCGAGCAAGCGCGCGCACCCCGATGCCGCTCTGTGCCAGCACCTCGAGCAAGGCCTGCCCGACGAAGCCGGTGCCACCAGTCAGGGCGATTGCGGGCTTGGGCGTCACAGCAGAACCATATGATCGCGGTGGATCACCGCAGCGCGAGGCGCATAGCCGAGCGGCCCGGCCTGCGCCTCGCCCTTCAGCCCACGGATCGCGCGGCATTCGTCGCCGGAATACTCAACTAGGCCCTGCGCCAGCCGCTCGCCCCTGGGCCCGTGCACGGTGACGAGATCGCCGCGCCGGAATGCTCCATCAACCTCGGTCACGCCCGCTGCAAGCAAGCTGGCACCTTTCACCAGGGCGGCGGCGCAGCCCGCGTCTACCGTGAGAACGCCGGCCGGGGCGAGCCGCCCACCAAGCCAGGCCTTGCGCGCGCCGTCGCGGCGCTGTGGCTGGAACAGGGTGCCGCGTCCGCTATCGAGCGCGCGCGCGATGGGCGTGTCGTAGGTGCCATTGACGATCGCCAGCGCGATGCCCGCGCGCTCGGCGATCTCGGCGGCTTGCAGCTTCGACGCCATGCCGCCCGAACCCATTCCCGACGAACTGGCCCCGCTCGCCATCGCGGTGATGGCAGGCGTGATGCCCGCCACCCGCTCGACCAGCGTGGCTCCGTCCGCGCGCGGGTCGCGGTCGTAGAGGCCGTCGACATCGCTCAGCAGCAGCACCGCGTCCGCCCCCGCCGCCTGCGCCACCCGCGCAGCGAGGCGGTCGTTGTCGCCGAAACGGATTTCCTCGGTCGCGACGCTGTCGTTCTCGTTGACCACCGGCACCGCGCCCGCCTCGAGCAGGCGTTCGAGCGTGGCCGAGGCGTTGAGGTAGCGCCGCCGATCCTCCAGGTCGCCGATGGTCACTAGCATTTGCGCGGCGACGATGCCCTGGGTGCCCAGCGCCTCCGACCACAGCCGCGCCAGCTCGACCTGCCCGACCGAAGCCGCCGCCTGCGCGTCCGCCAGGCTGCCGCGCCCGCCCCGCGCCATGCCCAGCTTCGCCGCGCCCAGCGCGATCGCGCCCGAACTGACCACGATCACCTGCGGACCCTTCGCCCTCAGCGCCGCCAGGTCCTGCGCCAGCGAGGCCAACCACGCCGTGCGCGCTTCGCCGCGCTGGACCAGCAGCGACGAGCCGACCTTGACCACAAGGCGGCGCACGTTTCGGAAGTCGGAGAGGCATTGCATGGTCGAACTAGTCCGTCGCCCCTGCGAAGGCAGGGGCCCAACTGCGGTGGAAGGCGCGCGCCGCCGCCCTTAGCTGGATTCCCGCCTGCGCGGGAATGACGAATTTCTTGGGCGGCGTATTCTTCAACCGAGCGGCGACCATTCACCCGAGCCGTCCTCGGGCACGTCCTCGACCTCGCTCCCCTTGGTTTCAGTCGAGGTGCGGTCGGGTAGGTAGGGCAGGACCGCGTCGAGCAGGCGTTCGATGCCTTCGCCGGTCGCGCCCGAGACCGCGAACACGTCGCTCGCGCCCGCCGCGCGCAATTCGGCGGCGAACCCTTCGACCAGTTCGGGATCGGCCAGGTCGATCTTGTTGAGCGCAACGAGGTGCGGCTTGTCCGCCAGCCCCTCGCCATAGGCCGCCAGCTCGTCCTCGACGATCCGCATCGCCTCTGCCGGGTCGCGGCCCGAGATATCGACGAGATGGATCAGCACCCGGCAGCGTTCGATATGGCCGAGGAACCTGTCGCCAATGCCTGCGCCATCGGCCGCGCCTTCGATCAGGCCGGGAATGTCGGCCAGGACGAATTCGCGCGCGCGGTGGCGCACGACGCCGAGTTTGGGGATCAGCGTGGTGAAGGCGTAATCGCCGACCTTGGCCTGGGCATTGGAAATCTGGTTGATGAAGGTCGATTTGCCCGCATTGGGCATCCCGAGCAGGCCGACATCGGCCAGCAGCTTCAATCGCAGCCAGACCCACATTTCCTCGGAGGGAATACCCTGCTGATGCTGGCGCGGGGCGCGGTTGGTGCTGGTCTTGTAGCTGGCGTTGCCGCGCCCGCCCATGCCGCCCTCGAGCATGACGACGCGCTGGCCGACCTCGGTGAAGTCAGCCAGGACCTCCTCCTTGTCCTCCGACAGCACTTGCGTTCCGACCGGCACCTCGATCACCAGATCGGGGGCGGAAGCGCCGGTGCGGTCCTTGCCCATGCCGTGCCCGCCGCGCTGAGCCTTGAAATGCTGGGAGTAGCGGAAGTCGATCAGCGTGTTGAGACCCTGCACCGCGACCAGCACGACATCGCCGCCCTTGCCCCCGTTGCCGCCGTCAGGCCCTCCATATTCGACATACTTTTCGCGCCGGAAACTGACGGCACCAGGACCGCCCGCACCGGACTTCAGATATATCTTGGCTTGATCGAGAAAGTGCATTTTTGTTTAGCCTCAAGCGCCGGCGGGGCCATCCGGCCCCTTGGCTATCCTCGCCCCTTGCGGGGCTGCGGGCGGCCGGTCGGCCTTGCGGTCGGCTGGTCGCCGACCGGACTAGCGCTCTACATTGATGCAGAGCAAGCTTCGGTCGCGAAAGTTCGGTTCCGCAGGGACCGCAAGGGCGACCGCCCGTCCGCAGCGACGCGGCCGCAGGCCGTGTGAGCGAGGAAATCGCGCGCGCGGATGCGCGTGCGGAAAACAAACAAACCAGGTTTTTGATTTCATCAAAAACCTGGTGGAGCCGAGGGGGATCGAACCCCTGACCTCGTCATTGCGAACGACGCGCTCTCCCA